>Ga0164242_10000046_pt1 | contig 137866 bp, 101 predicted proteins | sample OricomgcompostMG_FD_108783 | JGI IMG/M metagenome (GOLD analysis project Ga0164242, IMG submission 108783) | Miracle-Growth compost microbial communities from Emeryville, California, USA - Original compost - Miracle growth compost (MG) ...
AACTTCCACATCCAGCTGCACCCTGTCATGGAAAGACCAGAAATTAAAGCCCAGGTTACGCCCAATGGTTTTTTGCCATTTAAGGTTGTCCAACCCTACATTTCCGGCTGTAACGCCCGACAGGCCGGCGTAAGAAGATGGCGTAGGTAAATAGGTGTTATAAAAGGCATAATCGTTATAATACGCATCATTGGTACTTAATGTGCTGCCCGAGAAACCGTAGCTAAACCTGAAACTCAGATCGTCCATAAAATGAACATTTTTCATAAATGGCTCGCCCGAAACGCGCCACCTGGCAGATAAGGACGGGAAAACGCCATAACGGCTTTTTCTGCTCAGTGCCGAGGTACCATCCAAACGGGCGCCTACGTTAATAATATAGCGGTCCAGATAAGCATATTGGTTAACCAATACCACACCTATCAGGCGATTTTCAAGCGGCGAGGTGGACAATTGAAAATCACCGCTCTGAACACGGGCCGGGTCGGCGGCGTCCTGCAGGTTGGAGGATGCCGAATTACCGGTAATAATGCTTTGCCCTAATGATTTCTCGTCAGTGGTTTGAACAGATAACAAAGACTGGAACGTGTGCTTGTCAGATTTAAAGGAAGGGGTAAATAATAAATTGAACTTAGATTCGACACCATAAGTATCACCGTCATTATCAACAGCCCGGTTAACTACCGTTTCTGTCGCGGGGCGGCCCGTAGCAATCTGCGGAAGGAAACTTTTTGATTTGGTGTTATTAATATCGAACTGAATATCAAACGTTGCCAGCAAAACTGCCGGTTTAATATCATATTGAAGGTTAAAATGCGGAACTATACGTTCGCCTATCTGGTTGGCTATAGCAGCCTGGGCCAAAGCAAGCGGGTTGGTTGTTGTAGGGTACTGCCCCTGTATGTTTGAAGCCGGCGAAAAGTATACCGGTGTTTGATTACCATATTCGTCATATTGATAAACAGCCATGTTGGGCATTTTGTTGTAAGCAATTTTGCGTAAGTCGTTAGTATAGTTTTTATCGTTATCAACATGCGTATAGGCAAAATCGGACCGGAAGCGCAGCCTGTTGGATACGTTATAATCCAGGTTGATTTTACTGGTGATACGGCTTAAGGCTGTACCAACGGTAGTACCCTTTTGGTTAAGATAACCTACCGAGGCATAATACCTGGCCTTTTCGCCACCACCCTGCATGGATACGTTATGATCCTGAATGTAGCCGGTTTGCGTAATAGCGTCGAGCCAGTCGGTATTATTACTGTAATTGTAATAATTCAAAGGGTCGCGTTTATCATAACTAAACTCAGGATAGGTAAGGGGGTTAATAGGTAACCCATTCCTGTTAGCAATTTCCTCGGGGATCAGCATGGAATACTGGTCGCCGGTTAACATTGGGAGTGGCTTAGGCTGATGCGATGCGGTAGCTTTAAGGTTATAAGTAATAACCGGCTTACCTATAATACCACGTTTGGTATTAATAATCAGCACGCCGTTTGCCGCGCGCGACCCCCATACCGCGGTTGATGCCGCGTCTTTTAATACGGTTATATCCTTAATATCGCTGGGTGCTATATTCAATAACTGGGCATATCCCTGCTCATCGGCCGAACCGAAGTTAAAATCATCAGGAATTTGGGTTTCATAAGGCATACCGTCCAATACAATTAACGGATCGGCCGAACCGTTAATGGAACTTGTACCCCTGATCCGGATAGACATGCCCGCTCCCGGGTCTCCGGAAGTGGTACCTATATCCACGCCCGGTAAACGGCCTTGCAAAGCCTGATCAACAGAGGTGGCCGATAATTCTTCTATATCCTTGGCATTCAACGTGGCAGTAGCCATGGTGGAGCTACGCGCGTCTATATTTAAACCGGTACCATTATTAACCTGCGGCTGGCCGTTAATGATAACATCGGTCAGGTCGGTAGCAGCCGAGGTTAGCTGTACGTTAATTACTGTGCGGCCGTTAATGCCTGCTATAAAAGCTTTATAGCTAATAAAGGAAACTTGTATCTGGTTTTTGGTATTAGTTACACGTAAAGCGAAGTTTCCGTCTATATCCGTTACAGTACCCGTAATAACACGCTTGTCCTTATCTAACTCTACTACCGAGGCTCCGGGGATACTCGATTTATCTTTAGCGTCGGTTACTTTTCCCCGCACGGTAACTTTTTCCGGGGTTTGCGCTTTAAGGTAAGCAGGAAAACAGAAACAGGTGAATAGCAAAAAACAAGTTATTCTTAATAATATTTTTTTCATAAAACCTACTTATTTAAAATTCAGGACCTTGTTAATAGAGTGAATGAGCGCACGGTTAGCCAGGTGATTACTGCCCGGCAGGTTTACTGTAGCTCCCTGGCCGCCAACATAATGTGAATCTCTTACTTCCATCTGGCTGGGAACATTACCTGCAGGATAGTATACAGTCACCGTTCTTGGATCGCCGTTTGAATCATTGAGCAGCGTTTGGTAAATGCCTGATTTTTTTCCGTCAACGGCCACCGTATTTTTATTAAGAATATGATACAGAATAAAATCAACCACATCCTGCCGTTGAGCGGATGTTTGGCCCGTAGATGCAAATGTAGGCGCGCCTGTTACCGGATTACCTGGCAGCAATCCATCCTTTACCGCTTGCGTTATAGCCGCGTTGGTTGGAATAAACGCGGTGAATAGGGTACCTACAGGCGCCCCCACAAGGGTATGGGTATAAGTGTCATAAACCGCGCCTGCATTGATAAAGTACTGATAGAAATAGTTAAAATTGCTGATGTCGTCCGGGTCGGTTGAAGTGCCCAGGCGCTCAATGCTCTGACCTAATGTTTCTGTATTCTCGGCAAACGCTAACAGCCCTTTAGTATAATATACTTTACCGTTAAAGGCGGTTTTAGAACTGTCAATAGTAACCGATGTTCCATCGACAATGTTACCGGCCGCGTATACTTTATTATTGTCATATTTTACGTACTCGCCGCCGTAACCTTCAATAACTCCCGTGCCCGACAAGTCATTAACCTGGCTTGTGCCTACCGATATTTGCGCGATGCGGGTTAATCTGTCCTGGGTTAAGGTGAGCACAGGCGTAGCGGTAGGTGTGGCCGGATTGAGATATGACCATTGACTGTGGTCAGCATCATAATTATAACCCAGCTTATTAACCTCTGTGTTCGACATCATGAAAACAGTATAGTTAAACGCGGGGTTTGAAGTACTAACTTTTAAATCCGACTCATTAAAAATCCTGGTCATTAAACTATATTTCGGATCCAGGTAAGCTTTGCCATAAACTGTTCTGAAAATATTAGCCTGATGCGATACCTTGGTACCATAAAAATTACCATTACTTAAAACCTGTTTATCAACAATATCCCCGGCGCCGAATGATGCCGATTGCACCTCGAAATTACCGGTAGTTAAAATATCACGCGGCCATACGGTTGTGGTCCACATGTAGGAGTTAATCAAGTCTACTATAACACTTGGCGGCGCTTTGTCAAATGAACCCAGGTTCACCAATATTTCTTTTTCCCATGCCAGCAAGGCGTCATTAGTAGGGATGGCAGCGGTCCAGGCCTGTTCCTGCGCGTCAGTCTGGGAAACGTTCAGATAGCTTTCGTTATTGGGCGCGAATGCCAGTGTTGTAGGGTATGATTTAATAAACACAGAATCAGGCTTGCCGGTTAAAACATTATACCGGCGGGTAAGTGTGGGGTCATAAGCATACTGGGCCACCTTATCCAGCAGTTTCCTAAACTCGCTGTATTCCGGATGATCGGTAACGTATTGTTCAATATTATCCAAAGGCAGTATTACCTTGTCTATTTCATGAATAACACCATTCTCCGCCGGGATATCCGCGTTTACAACGCTGGCGCCGGCAACATTAAAACCGGTATAGGTTGATGTTGGGAAAAACGATGTATAATCGCTCCCGCTAAGGCCGTACGTGTTAAAATAGCCATCAATAAAATAAGGGATGTACTTATTGTTATTATCATTAACTACATATTTTCCGTTCCGGTTATTGGCAACCACAACACCCGAATGGGCCGGGTCCTTATAAGTAAAATCGTAATAGGCTGTTCTTCTCCTGTAAGCATCATTTGGCGTAGGGCCTTTGGATGTCTGGAAGTCGGTCAGCTGATCTTTCCGGTAAGCATTAGCAACCAGGCAATAGCTTACAATATGCGCCGCTGTTGCCGAATCAATGCTGCCAATATTGGGATACTTGGAGTTCCCGTTAAAAAAGGCGGTAAAAGCCGCGTCGTTCGGCGCGAAGAATGTCCAGTAACCGGCAGTACCTAAAATATTTTTATAGCCCGCCTTATCAATACAGGCCAGAATGTTGGTAAAGTTTTTGTGCGACTGCAGCTGCTGATAAATAGGAGACGCCAGCGAGTCTGGCCGGGAAAAATAGTTATCAAATTCCTTCTTATGACAGGAGGACACGAGGACAACCAGTGAAAAAATAAAAATTGTGCCGTAAAAAAGTCTAATCATAATGTTATGGTTAAAATCAACTCATTCAGTAAAAGAAAAAGAAGTATGGTTTTGTGCACGCAGAGACAGCGTGCGGCTATGGTAGAAAAAGTAAAAGTTTTTACATACGCTGCTTATTAGGTTAATCCTTTAATTTGTAATTCAGTATTTGGTATTCGGTTAATTGGTATTGGTGTGGCCGTAAGCTATTCTATGATTTTAACATTCAAATCATCGGAATATTTCGGAATCCTCACATACAAACATAGGCAGACAGTACATGCCGGGGGTTTAAAAATTGATTCTTTAGGTTCAATTTTTAGTTATTTGCATTAAAAAACGATACAATTTGAGCATAATTACACGTTTTGCTATGCCATGGCGTTACCAGGCAATTTTTTGTAATTCATATTATACCGGTTAGCTTGTTTTTTATTAGCCAGGGATGGTTTTTTGCTGCTACAGCTACTTTTCGGGGCACCATTCCACCACCGCTTTCGCGCCAGCTTGGATGGCGCGAAGGCAGATTTGTAAAACATAACCACTGTTTGGAATACCGGCTACTTTACCGGCAGCTTTTCGGGGATAATACCCATTTCAATCAACCACTTTTCGCAAAGGCTGGTCCATAATTCGGTTGAACCGGGGTTGTTTCTTAAGGCAATTGCATGCCCCCCCTGCGGGAAGGCATGGAAGCTTGCGGATATATTATGTTGTAATAATGCCTGGTAAAACAACAGGCTATTCATGGGGTTTACTGTTTTATCATTCACAGCATCGGCAATAAAACAAGGGGGCGTGCCTGCATTAACCTGCAATTGCAACGAAAATTTTTGCTTCAGCGCATCCGGGGGATTAGGCCCAAGCAGGTTTTTAACACTGCCGGCGTGAGCGTAAGCAGTGCTCAGATCTATCACCGGCGATACTAATATCATGAAAGCGGGTTTATACGAAAACCTGTCCAGGCTATCCTTTATAGCGGAAACATCATCATTGATAGTCCCTGCCGACGCGGCCAGGTGCCCGCCGGATGATGAGCCCATAATGCCTACCTTATCAGGGTTGATCCCCCATTTTAAGGCATTGGCGCGGATATACCTGATGGCGCGCTGCGCATCCATCAGCGGCCCTAACTCCCGCTGTTTCAGATCGGGCGAGTTGGGCAGCCGGTAGTTAAGCACAAAAGCGGTTATACCCATGGTATTAAACCATTTTGCTAACTGGAAACCGCTGATAATGTAAGCCAGCCGCTCGTAACCGCCGCCAGGACAAATCACTACAGCCGCGCCTTTATTTTCCTGCGTACCCGGAAAAAAGCCGTACATACCCGGCACCATTACGCGGTAAACCCGCTCATTGGCAATACTGTCTTTTAGTTTCAGATGTTTTGAATTGGGGATATTGTTGTTAGGCCATATCGGTATAAAATCCTGAGCCTTTAATGTTCCGCAACATAAACATAACATGGCCAAAGCCAGTATTGCGATCTTCCTGTTCATTAGTATTTTAACATATTTAAAAGCAATTGCTGCCCTACCACATTTGCCGGGTTTCCGGATGAAAAATTAAATGTATTCATGGAGGCATTTTCCCCGTCTCCTTCCGCTCTTTTTTCCATCTTCAGGTCGCGTATGCACGATAATACATCCAGCGCGCACAGAATAATTTTGCCCCTTCCGTGATGAATAACGCTTAAGGCCGAATACACATCCTGTTTATGATCAGACACACAGCCAACTATGGTTTCGCCGCTATACATGCGCATACCATACCTGTTTTTATTATAGGTTGCCAAACACTGGTATTCCCAATTAAATACGCACGATTGCGGCAGCCCCTGAAACAATGGATGCTGTTTTACAAAATAGTTGCCGCCATACCAGGTAGTGCCCATTACCTGGATCCCCCTGAAATCAATCACCTCTTTTTTGGCCAGGTAGGTGGCCCATTTTTCCACATTGTTCCCGGTAATGATAAGGGTATTGCCATTGTTCACCCATTCCAGCAAATCGGTAACCAGCGGGTTCCCGGTTTGCTGCGGCAGGGCCCCGGCAATGATCAGCTTGTTGCCGGCCGGCCGGCCCGAACGATAGGTTTTATAGGATTTAACGCCTATTGACTGCAGGAAAGAAGGGATCACGCCGCTGGTATCGGCTACCGAAATATCGGCAGGTATGCCGCTGGCATCAAACTTAACAGCGTATATCTTATCGTTCCCGGTACATACAATTTTTGAATTACGGGTAATTTCGGCGCTCACCCGGCTATACCCGGCCCTGGTTACCGGGAACTTAAGGCCTTTGGCCAGCAATTCGCCATAACGCACGCCGCCTGTAATGTTAACGCTTACTGAGCGTTGGAAATATACTTGTCCTTTATCGTCAGTCGCCTTAACATTAAGTGTTGCAGGGCCTTTTACATCTTTTTCATTCACAATAAAAATATCGGCAGTGGTGCTGTCCCCTACCGGTAAAACCTTATGGTTTAGTTTAACCGCCAGGTAAAGCGGTTGGTTATAATAAGCTATCAGGTCCGGGTCGCCTTTCAGGTTACGGTAATCATCAACTATGCCCGAGTGATTTTCCTGCTTCATGCCTTCCCAGCCGTTAACCGCATAACCGTCAATAGTGTTGTTAATCCGCACGTTTTCAATTACGCGGCCCTGGTAATAATAGGCTACATCGCCCATTTTGCGGGTCAGACTATCCACGTTAGGGAAAGCTTTCAGGAAACCGCTGTTCCTTTTCAGGAAATTATCATAGGCGTTGTACCATTTAAGATAAGTATCCGACTCCCACCCTACATTTGCACCGCCATTCTTTAATATCGCGTCCCTGATCAGCTGCAGCCTTGGCGGCGCGCCGATGGCGCCTTCTTCGCCATAATAAATAATCTCATCGGTATGGTTGGTGTACTTGGCATAGCTTTCGGGGTTATTGTACAAGGCATCGTGGTAAGTACCAGGGCCGCCGGAATGATGCTGATCAAACCAGCCGTAATCATAAAACTTGTCATCGTAGGGCAACAGGTGCAGCTTATATTTCGGGTCGGGACCGTTAACGTTAATGGCGCCATTGCAGGAGTTATAAGTTATAATGCGCGAATTGTCCAGCTTATGCCCCGCCATCATCTGGTCGCGGTCTATCTGCGTAGGCTGCGCGCCCCGTTCATTGTGCATGTTATAAATAACAAGTGATGGATGGCTCCTGTCGCGCACCACCATCCGGAAGAATTTGGCATCGCGTACGGCCAGGTAATAATTGGTTTGCTTACGCTCCATTTCGTTACGCGGATACATTAAATTTTCGGGATACTGGTTACCGCCGGGCTCCTCAAAATAAAGCAAACCCAATTCATCGGCCGCGTCCAGCACATTGGTTTGTCCTATAGTACGGTGAAAGTTAAGCATATTCAACCCCAATCGTTTGGCATCCTGCACCTGTTTACGCGCCAGCGCATTGCTTGGGGCAATACCGTTAACCGCCCAAAAACCCCACGAAATGGAAGTTCTTAAAACGATACGTTTATTATTGAGGTAAAACTGCGGATCGCCGTTCACAATTTTAATTTCAAACCACCGGAAACCGAAACGCTTGCTCACTTCGTCGGCAGTACCGTTGGCGCCGCTCCATTTTACATTAATGGTATATAAATTGGGATGATCTACGTCCCACAGTTTGGCATTGTTTACCGCTACAGTTATTACCCGCGCGTTTGAACCGGGCGCAAGTTTGGCCTCAACCTTTTTATCAAATACCACTAAATGGGTTTTAGCATCCCTAACCTGTAACTGGTACTGGCCGCTTACTTCGTTTTTCAGCTCATTATTGCCGGTTACCTGTACATCCACTTCATTGATTTTGGGCTTGTTTTTCACAAAAACATCGCTTACAAAAACCTTATCGGTAACGGTAAGCTTTACGGTGCCGGTAATACCGCCAAAGCCATGTGTGGGCTGGGTACGGTAATCGCCCCACATAAAGTTCTGACTATCGCGCCAATCAAAATTGCCATTCGGGTCGGTTATTCTAACGTCCACTTCGTTACTCCCCGGTTTTACGGCACCGGTAATATCTACATCGAAGGGTGTACTGTTAACCAGGTCATATCCAACTAATTTATGGTTCACAAATATTTCGGCACGGAAACGTACGCTTTCAAAATTGAGCACTACGCGTTTACCCTTTAGCTGCGCCGGCACATTAATTTTTGTGCTGAACCAGGAAACACCCAGGTAATTTCCGCCCGATCCGAACTTATTGCCGTTATAGCCCCAATCATACTCTTCAACAGTAGCGGGTAAATGCACCGTTTTAGCGTTGGCGTTATTAAGCATTCCCCAACCGCCGGTTGGCGCGTTGACCGGTAATGCGGCCAGGTTATTAACGGGGGGAGCAAATAACTCATCATTCTGCCATTTCGCAGCCGGGTCCAACCGCATTTGCCAATTATTATTGGATAGGTCGGTCACCGTTCTTTTAGCCTGAGCCAAACCCGCGGCCGCGTTACCTATTAATAAGGCAACACAAATACTTTTCAGATAGGTGGTCATAGGAATATAGGTTTATAACACAAACATACAATTTCAATCGATTACATAAGGTATAAAAATTGATCGGATGTGTTTATTTTTTAAGATTACGCGTTTATTAATGCCTGAAAACTAATATAACCCGTTCGCATCGGTAGTGAGTACCTCGCTCATATAATCCAAAAAAGGCCGCATGTTTTTAAAAGCCTGGTTGGCCAGGGATATAAAATCCGCGCTCAGCACTTCCTGATCAGAAAATTGGCGGCTGACAAGGAATTGTTTATACCGCAGCAGATCAATTGCCTCATGGTTGCGCTCATAGCCTTTGGGACTGGTTTTTAACTGTTCGCCCTGCAAGGTTCCAAAGCTTTCGGTAAAAGTGTTATTGGTTAAAATATCGCGTAAAGGCGTTGGGTCAAAAGCGATATCGTCACGGATCAGCTTCAGGTCCTGTGCGCTCGGGCCCCAGAAACCGGCCAGTACAAAGCTTTTGCCGCCGGGTTCAAAATGATAATAATATCCCCCTCGCCTTTGTTTACCCGCGCGCCTGAACCGGCCCCCCCAATAGGTACTGAAAGGTGTTTTATCTTTTGAAAAACGAATGTCGCGGTAAATGCGGTAAAGGCTTTTGGCCCCGCTGGCGGTTTCAATAACATCGTGCCGGTTAAGTTCCTGCAATAAGTTATGTGCAAAAGCGGCTACCTGCACAAACTCATTTTGATACACCGCTTTATTAGCCGCGAACCAGTTACGGTGGTTATTTTCCATCAGCTGGTGCAGAAAATCAAAAGCGGATATTGGTATGCGCGTTTGTGCCATTATTTAATTGGTTACTTTAATTAGTAAAGCCCGTAAACAGAATGTATTACTAAAAATACGCCTGTCCCTATCAAACCCCAATAAACATATTTAAAAAAAGTGCCATCCTTAAGTTGATGATTTAAATACCTGCCGATGTAAATAGCAGGGATGGCGGCGGGGAGTGCAATCAGAAAGCATTTTAAAACCGTGCCGGTTATCAAGCCTTTAACGGCAAACCCGATAGCGCCAATAAAGCTTGCCGGCAGGAAATAGGCCTGCAAGGTTGCCCGGAAATCTTTAGCGTTCCACTTTCGCATATTGCCGTACAGTACCAGGGGCGGCCCGTTAAGCCCATACGCCCCGCCCAGGATACCCGAGAGGAAGCCGCAGCCAAAAAGCCACCATTTGTTATCGCTTTTGAGCGTAATTTTGTTTTTACCGGTCAGCGCGTATATGGAATATAAAATAATTACCATACCGAGCCCAATCTTTACCCACTGCTCACTGCCATATACCAGGATCAGCAAACCGAGGGGGATACCGGGCAAGGCAAATAAAATTAACCATTTAGCACTGTTAAAATGAATTTGGCGGTGATCCTGAACAACCACTATCAACGCTATTAAAATGGAAATTAATACGGACAGCGGCACCGCGACATCAATAGGTACAAAAAGACAAAAAAGCGGCACCGCCACCAGCGATTCGCCAAAACCGAACGTAGAACGCACCAGCGTAGCTATAAAGCTGATCAGGAAAACATAAAAAAATATCATCATCGCCAACAATCAACCGGCAAGTTTATAACATAATAAATAATTCCGCCGGTCTTTCTTCCCTAATGCGGTTAAAGCTTTGTAGAACAAAAGGCCCATTGTCTGCCAACTCCGTTAGGTGTTGAACCCTATTTGTTGAGTACTTGCGGCACTCTAAAACCTTGGTTTAATTTTTCTACAAAGCTTTCACCCTTATCGGGTGGGGAAAACCCTTAAATAATGATATTGCATCCTGAGCCTGTCGAACCACGGCGGAAAGGCCATCTGCACCATCCTTCGACAGGCTACCCATCACACCCTTGTCATTACACCCTTAGAGGCCCCGCTTTTTATAACTCAGCATGACGTTTGTATTACCAGGCAAGCTGTAACTTACATAATCTCTTTTTTTGTTACCGAAGCCAGTTTGGTATCAGGTATGCTGTTGCAATCTTTTAAACTAAAGTTTTTTACGTTGTTTAAGATGAAACTTGGTACGCCATTGGCTTTTTGCGCGCGGACATGCTCAATATCGGCACCATTAACAGCATCCAATATAAATGGCGAACGCTGATCGGGAGTTTGGTAATGCACCTCCACATCCTTCATTTTAAGGTCGGTTACGTTGCGTACAAAAAAACCGTAGGCCGGGATAACGCCGAAGCGGTTAGGCTCGGGGTATTCTTTTTCCAGCCCGGGCACTACAGCTTTACCCTCGGCCGCTGTACCACCACCTTTGTAGTAAATACGGATATTGCTTAAGGTAAGGTCCTTAATATCATGCCCTGGTATGCCGCTGATGATAGCTCCCTGTTTCGGGTTAACATCATAAGCCACCACATTGCTGATGATAATACGCTGGCAGGTGCCTACCGAATCGGTAACCGGGCCGCGCATACGGGCGCCAAGGCGTATAAATATAGGCGCGTTCACAATTTCGCGCATGGTAATGTTGGTAATGGTTACATCTTCCAGCAGGGCACCGTCAACCGTTTCCAGGGCCAGGCCGCGGCAGTATACAAATACGCAGTTAGAGATGGTGATATTTTTAAACCCGCCGTTTGATTCGGTACCGAATTTGATACGACCGGTAGGGCCGCCTTCATCTTTAGCTACGCGCTTGTAGGTGCCATCAAGCAACGAACCTTCTTCAAAGCCGCTTACCTGGCAATTGGTGATAGTTACATTTTCGGTAGCGCGGTTTTTGTTTAAGCTGTACGAGCTTTTGAGACAAATGCCATCGTCCATAGGCGAGTTGATGAAGCAGTTGGATATGCGCACATTCTGGCAGCAATCAATATCCATCCCATCGCGGTTGGTGTCCATTTTTACATTGTCAACGGTAAGGTTATCCGCGCCGGTAGCTAACAGGCCAAACCAGCCGCCATGCAGTATAGATATATCGCGGATAATGATATTGCGGCAGTTAAGCAAGGCGATAGATTTGTTTGGTTTAGGGTTGGTTTCGTCGTTCATTTTATCAATGGTATTGGTACGCTCCAAGCCCTTGCCCCAAATTTTACCCGGCCCTAAAATAGATACGTCGTGTATGTTTTCGCCCCATATCAAACTATTGTGCCAGTGGCGGTGGCCAAAATCCTCGAACTTGTTGGTTACCACCGCTTCGGGCGCGTCATAACCTGCCTCGGGCACATAATCGGCCGCTATAAGTGTAGCCCCCTGATCAAGATATAAGGCGATATTGCTTTTTAAATGGATGGAGCCACTCAGATAATTACCCGCCGGGAAATAAACTGTCCCGCCGCCGGCATCGGCTGCAGCGGTAATAGCAGCATTAATGCTTTTGGTATCAAAGGCCTTTCCATCACCTTTTGCGCCATAATTGGTTACGTAATAAACTGTTTTACCCTGGGCAAAAGTCCCCGTAACGGCAAACAGGCTTACAAAAAATAAGGCTTGCAGGTATTTAATTCTTCTCATTTTGATATTGGTTTTATTTGGTTTTGATTAGAAGCTCCTAAATTCGATTCATTAGAAATTATTATAGAACGTTTTATTGGTAAATTATGCTGATTGCAGCCGTTTTAATTATCAAAAACCAACCTAAAATCATGTCTTGAATACTTGCAAACAGCCTATAATACTTTAAAAATAATAAAGAACGTCATTGCGAGCGTGGCAATTAGCCCCCTCTAAATCTCCCCCAAAGGAGGAGACTTTCTTCTTAAGTCTCTCTCCCTCGGAGAGGGACTTAGGGTGAGGCCTCGCGTCATTGCCACGCTACGCTCGCAATGACGTTTTTTTATTTTCAGACAGCTTCTGAGGTATAGTTTTCATGTATAATCGGCTAAAGCTAAAAATTCTTGCCGAATATCTGATTTTATACGGCCTTAATAATTGTCAATATGCTGTTACTAAGATCTCGTCATTGCGGAGCAGAGCGGCGTGGACAACCGACCGAAGGGAGCTCATTAATGCCTTTGAAACAAACACAACATTAATAATCCCCGGTTAGCAGAGCCGGACAGAATTAACCTTTATACCGAGGATTGCCACGCTACGCTCGCAATGACGTTTCTTTTATTATACTTTCACCCATTCATTTGCCCTGGCGCTTTTAAATATGGCGTCAATCACTTTCATATTATTCAACGCGTCGGTTAAAGGGGCAGGCACGGGGGTATCATCCAAAATAGCTTTTGAAAAAGCGTCGGCCTGTAACATATACTGGTTCACTGGTTTTACCTTTATTTCCTCCACTATCCTATCGCGCTGCAGCCAGAGCCGGGCATGCGCGTCGGCAGGGATGTTTACGGGGATCTCCACCTCCAGCCGGCCTTTGGTTCCCATAATATTTACACGCTGGTAGGGTTCCATCTGCGTTGAGCAGGTAAAGGTGGCATTTAGTCCGTCGCCAAAATCAAGTATCCCCGATGTCAGGTTGTCTGTTTTAAATGCCGGATCGAAATTGACGGAGCTAATCACCCTCACCGGCTCCCGGCCAAAAACAAAACGCGGGAAAGACAGGCAATAGCAGCCGATATCCATCAACGCGCCGCCGCCAACTTCGGGCCTGTTCCGGATGTTCTCCGCATCAACATTATAATATGTAAAAACCGAATGCACCTGCTTTACTTCGCCCAGCCGGCCGTTATCAATCAGTTCCTTAACCTTTTGCCACTGCGGGTGGAAGCGATACATAAAGGCTTCCATTACTTTTAACTTCGGGTGCTGCTTTACCGCATCCAGCAGTTTAGCGGCATCCGCGGCATTCAAGCCTATCGGTTTTTCGCATAGTACATGCTTCCCTGCTTCCAAAGCTTTAATGGTATAGGGCACATGCAAATGATTGGGCAGCGGGTTATAAATGGCATCAATATCATCGGCCGCCAGTAACTCTTCATAACTGCCATATACACGCGGAATGCCTAAATCGTCGGCCGCCTGCTTAACTTTGTCCGCATTTGCCGAGGCTATAGCCACTACATCGGTATAAATTCCTTTTTTCATGGCGGGTATTACCTGCACGCGGCCAATTTTAGCTGTGCTTAATATACCCCAGCGTATTTTGTTTTTTGTCATTTATGATGCTGTTAAATGTGTGTGTTTGCTGTAAAATGCTACCATCTTGTGTTCAGCAATATATTTTCTATATTTAAAAAAAATCTGATAAACCTATTTATTATCTATGTTATCTCCAAAAAATAAGTGGCTGCTTATACGGTTTGTCGCCGCGCTGATCTTCATCACCTTCAACCGGAATATCTACGCTGCTAATGCAAGTCGTACAGTTCAGCCGAAGGATTCTCTTTTACAACGCGAATACATTGTAAACATGATGCACAAGGTGGCCAACTGGCAGCTGAATGCCTGGAACACCACCGGCTTTATTCACCCTAAAGCAGATTGGACCAACGCGGCCTGCTATGCGGGGCTTTATGCCTTTGGAACGATGAAAGGGAATGAAAAGTACCTGGATGCCCTGGTTAAAATTGGTAATGATTTAAACTGGAATACCGGCAAGCGCCGCTACATGGCCGATGATTATTGCATAGGCCAAACCTACTCCTTATTATATACCCGGTTTAAGGATAAAAAGATGATAGCCGCCTTTACGGCGCAGGCCGATAGCATTGTAAACAAACCGCATGATGAACCGCTGGATTGGAAGAACAATATCCAATCGCGCGAGTGGGCCTGGTGCGATGCTTTGTTTATGGGCCCTCCCGCGTTGAGCTATCTGAGCACCGCCACCGGCGACCTCAAATACCTGAACACTGCTGTAAAATTATGGTGGAAAACAACCGACTACTTATTTGACCACGACGAGCACCTGTATGCCAGGGATGGCAGTTACCTGGGCAAAAAAGAAAAGAACGGACAAAAGGTATTCTGGTCGCGGGGGAATGGCTGGGTAATGGGCGGCATGGTGCGCGTAATGGACAATATGCCGGCCAATTATCCCGACAGGAAAAAATTTGAAGCGCTTTACAAAGAAATGGCCGCCAAAATAATTTCCATACAACAGCCCGACGGCAGCTGGCACGCTTCGCTGCTTGATCCGGATAGCTTCCCTATCCAGGAAACCAGCGGCTCGGGCTTTTATTGCTATGCCATTTTATGGGGATTAAACCACGGCCTGCTTGATCAGAAAACCTATTGGCCAGCGGCTAAAAAAGCCTGGGCCATGTTAAACAGCTCCGTACACCCCGACGGGATGCTGGGCTATGTGCAGCCTATTGGTGCCAACCCCGATAAGGTAACGCCCACCAGCACCGAAGTTTACGGTGTAGGCGCCTTCCTGCTTTCGGGAACACAGCTGTATGAGTTTATGAGCAAGCATCCGAAGGCGGATTAATACCACTAATAATCCTGTCATTTCGACGAGGAACGAGGAGAAATCTTATACGGATGATATGTCGCACGGATAAGATTTCTCTCTCCGTTCGAAATGACATGATTTTATACTACAACTAATCTCTAATCACTGATTAACCAATCTCTAATCATTATATTTGCCCATGATTTCTTCGCAAAGGTATGACCAGAGAGGCGTATCCGCATCAAAGGATGACGTACATAATGCCATCAAAAACATTGATAAGGGTATATTTCCTAAAGCTTTCTGTAAAATAATCCCTGATATTTTGAGTAACGACCCGCAATGGTGCAACATTATGCACGCGGACGGGGCGGGTACCAAATCATCATTAGCCTACACCTACTGGAAAGCCACCGGCGATATTTCGGTATGGCGGGGTATAGCCCAGGACGCTGTAATTATGAACCTGGACGACCTGCTTTGTGTAGGCGCTACGGATAATATCCTGCTGTCATCAACTATTGGGCGCAATAAAAACCTGATCCCCGGCGAAGTTATTGCCGCTATTATTAACGGAACCGAAGAGGTACTGGCCGATCTGCGTTCAGCCGGCATTGGTATCTACTCTACCGGCGGCGAAACCGCCGATGTGGGCGACCTGGTGCGCACTATTATTGTCGATTCAACCGTAACCTGCCGCATTAAACGAAGCGATATAATATCCAACCATAATATCCGCCCTGGCGACGTGATTGTTGGCTTATCCTCATCGGGCCAGGCTACTTATGAACGGGAATACAACGGCGGCATGGGCTCCAACGGATTAACCTCCGCGCGGCACGATGTTTTTGGGAAGGCTGTAGCTATCGCTTATCCCGAAAGCTTTGACCCGGCCGTACCGCAGGATCTGGTATTCTCGGGCAGCAAACAACTGACCGACCCTGTAGCCATTGGTAATGGCGAAACTATTACCGCGGGTAAACTGGTACTATCGCCAACCCGCACCTATGCCCCTGTTATTAAGCAAATACTGGATAAATACCGCAACCAGGTACACGGCATGGTGCATTGCAGCGGGGGCGCGCAAACCAAAGTGCTGCATTTTATTGATGATCTGCATATTATTAAGGATAACCTTTTCCCGGTACCCCCATTGTTCAGTCTGATACAAAGCGAATCAAAAACCAGCTGGCAGGAAATGTACAAAGTATTTAACATGGGCCACCGCATGGAGCTGTATGTACCCCAAGCCATTGCCGCCGAGCTGATCAGCATATCAAAAAGCTTTAACGTGGATGCCCAGATCATCGGCCGCGTTGAAGCCGCCGAAACCAAGCAGGTGACCATCCGGTCGGAGTTTGGGGAGTTTGTGTATTATTAAGCTTAAAGCAGAAAGGTGAAAGCTAAAAGCTGACTGCATTATTTTGCAAAGTAATATCTGGGCTTTCAGCATTATTTTATAACAAGAAACCCCGGGCATTTTGCCCGGGGTTTCTTGTTATATTAAGGTAACACGATTTTTATTGGCGAACCCAATTAGTGCCGTCAAATTTGTAACTTTTAGTAACTGTTATACCAGAACCACTGTAAATAGGATAAGAAACGGCTATTGTCTGGCTGGCAGTAGGCGTTGTATACCTGGTTTTCAAAACAATATTGATGCCAGCATCTATGTTATCCTGGCTCCAGGCGCTGCTAAAGTCGCCATACTGGTTCAGGTTAGTCTTTGCGGCGTCAGTAGCACCAGTGGTTGCCCTTGCAATCGCGGTAATATCATCACCGGTAAGGGTGTATTTAGTCTGGCTGGCTACGGGCTGGTAAACAAAGTCTGTACCGTTATAAATGAACTGGCCGGTTAAATAAGCAGTAGTAGCAGGAGCAACAGCATAATAACCACCATATACACCGTAGGTAACATTGAATTTCTGGTTAGCACTTGCAACATCAGTATACTTTGCTTTCAGGATGGCAATAATACCGTTAGCAATCTGGGCATCTGTCCAGCGTACACCGTCATCGCTTACAGTGCTGGAAGCGGAAGCAATAGCAAAGTTAGCATAGCCGTGGGTGGTCAGGTTATTTACCGCACCAGCGCTGGCAACGTTGGTGATGCCTGCTATGGTAGTAAAATCGGCTTTAGAAAGCGTATAGCTTAAGCTGTTATCATAAACCACATTCCACTGGCCGTTGGCTTTGCCAAATACAAGCGGGTCTGTAGTTTTCGCTACTGATATCCAGTTGACACCATCAAAAACTAAAGGCAATACCCTTAAAGAAGAGTTATATCTGTAACATACATACTGAATATCATTTACTTTAGCCCCGATTGATATGGTAGGGTCGGCTTTTAAGAATGCATTAAAATAAGAGGTAAGCTTCGGGATGCTGTTATCCGCTGTAACAAAATTTGTACCTCTGCCCACAGAGCCATATTGGGCTGCTGATATTAAATAACCTTTTTGCCAGGCGCTATTAACATAAACGAAAGCCTGGGTAGTATTCGGAGTTGCAGCACCATCATAATAAGTAAAAGTTAATACAGATACCTGGTGGTCAAGCGCGCTTGGATACTTTGTTGTTGTTAACCATGTCAATACTTCCGGAGCGCTAAAGTCACCATGGGTGTCTATTGGGGCATATTCGGTAGATTGAATGGTATAAGTAAGGTGTGTATAAGTACTATCTGCCGGTTTGAAGTATGGCGGGATAGTTGGCGATAATGAATAATTTACCGTGATCTGCGATTTATCGGCAGCGTCAGGATATTTTTTATCCAATATAAACGGGATACCATCAATCGCGGCACCCGCGTTGGCAAAAAGATGTGTGCCCTGTGCCGGATTGATTGCTGGCAGGAAATTGTAATCGTCGTCTGCTAAAGTAATAGTGGTAACTGTGGGATCAACAACTACTGGCGGTACCGCTTTATACTCAGGACCTAAGTCGGTTTTGCCTAACGGACGGCACGAGGTAAAAGCAACAGCGATTGCCACACATGTCAGTAAATAGTTAAATATCTTTTTCATACGAAATATTATTAAAATTTAATTTTCAACGAGGTTGAGAAAGTTCTGGCATAGCCATAATAACCCAAAATCATGTTAGGGTTCCCGGTTGCGCTAAAATCTGAAGCGTCAGAAATATAAACCGCATTCAGCAGGTTATTTACGTTTCCGTTTAATGACGCATCCAGGCCAGCCAGCTTAAACTTGAACGATGCATTCAAATCAACTGTGTTATAGTTTGGTATTTTCCATGGTTTAAAACCAGCTTTTATACTGGTAAGGCCAGTGATATAGTCTGATGTATAATTACCATTAAAGAAATAGTCACTGCCAACTCTAAGGTCTGGCAAAACATCAATATCCAAACCTATATGGCCTTGTGTTTGTGGCTGATCACCTACTTTCAGGTTCTTAATTGCAATTGAATTAACAGAGCTGCCAGCAACAACATTATTTTGATCGTCATAAGCAACAGCAGGACCCGAGTCTTTGGTATAATACCAGTTACCTACTGAAAGACCGCCGGTAATGGTAACTGTTTCTACAGGCTGATATTTCAACTCCAGCTCACCGCCCTCATGCATCTCGTTAACTCCTGTAATGTTTGCTGTATAATAAATGCCAGCTTGGTTAGGGTCCTGGAAGGCTTTAATAAACGCCCTGTCCATATAATTACTTCTGTACAGGTTAAGGGTAGCGCTGAAACTTGAGATCTTATAACCATAACCCAATTCATAGCTGAAGAGCTTTTCGCTCACCGAGCTTTTGTTAACGTTATTGGTATTATTAACAAATATATTACCAAAGTATGGTGGTTTAGTAATATAACCAACATTGGCAAATATGTTCATCTGATCGTTAATGTTATAGTTGGCGCCGCCTTTAGCCTGGTAGTTAAAGAAATTCACCCATGGGCTATGTTGCAATGGTGGAGCATAAAGGAAATAGTCATTCCTTTTATAACGGCTATCTGAACCTGATAAGGTTAAAAATGCACTCAGGTCATTTTTGGTATATTCCGCCTGGGCATAAGCACCGCCTGAAAGAATGTTGTCGGTGTTATAATAACCAACTTTATCACCAACACCTGCATGAGCAGTTGGGTCATTAGTATTTTTACCGTCCATTACATATTGCCCGCCGAAAAGTTTATATACTTGCTGGTAATGCGAGCCTTCGTAATCTCTTAAATCAATACCTGCAGCCAGGTTAATATCATCGGTAAGCTGGGTAGTGTAAGTACTGCGTAATCCAAACCAATGGTGATTGTTCACAGCTGCCCTGTCATAAACAGTAACTGAACCGTCAACACTTGCCGCGTTAGCTTTTTCTATAGCTGTAAGATTAATCGGAGAGTAATCTATCGTTCCGTTTGGAAGCACCCTGTTGTAAGGGGCGCCGTCTACCCTGGTTAAGCCTGCTGTGCTGCTTAATGAAACGCCGCCGCCGGTGCCGTAAGTTCCGTAAAGTACGGTACTTAATGATGATTTTTCGTTAATCACCCAGCTATGGTTTAATGAAGCGATCGGTTTGCTGTAATAGTTGATATATGGGTTGTAAGCGTCGCCATTTAATATACCGGCGTCAACATTATACCTGTTGCCCTGAGGAGCATCCCGAATGGTACGAAGCGTGTCCTTATATCTCTGATTATGATGCTGAACCGCACCCATAATGCTGAAAGACAGGGTTTGGCTTGGAGATATTACCTTGGAAAGGTTAAAGAAATAGTTATAGTTCAGAAATTCTGTGTTATCTGCATAGTAGTTGCCTTCGGTTTTACTGCCCTGGAAGGTAGCAGCCCAGCCATTTTTGGTTAAACCACTTGAAACCAATACACCCATTTTATTATAACCATCGCTACCTATGCCTTCAAACACATAACCGCCTTTTACTGCATCGGTGTTACGGGTAGTAATATTAACGGTACCACCAAATGAAGGTACAATGATTTTTGAAGCTCCTAATCCGCGTTGGATCTGGGTAGAAGTAGTCACATCAGATAAGCCAGTAAAATCAGACCAGTAGTTGTAACCGTTCTCCATATCATTAACCGGAATACCGTTGATAGTTAACGCTACGTTACCGCTGTTGGTGCTGGCAGCAGAAAAACCACGGATACTAACGCGCGAGTCGCCGTAACCTTGTGTATTAGTAGCCATAACACCCGGCACTGTACGCATTACTGAAGGCAAATCCTGGTTACCAATTTTTTCCTCAATATACCGTGCACTAAGTGTAGTAACGGCTACCGGTGTTTTACGGTCGATGGCAATATCGCCGGTAATTACAACCTCTTTCATTGATGATGCAGAAGGATCAAGCGTAATGGTGCCTAAATCATCCCCTGTAATCTCAACATCTTTGGAAACATAACCAATATAAGATAAGGTTAAAGTAGTGGTGCCCGCTGGCACTCTAAATTTAAAAGAACCATCCAGCGAAACTGAAGTGGCTGTGGTTGTACCTTTTACAGCAACAGTAGCCCCTATAAGCGGCTCTTTTGTCTGGGCATCCAACAGTTTACCTGTTATTTGCCTTCCGCCATTTTTTTGTGCAAAGGCCATGCACGTTGTTAAAATGGAAACTAATAAAACGAGTAAATGCTTCCTCATACTTGATCTGTTTTAATAAATTAATGAACTATGAAAATAAAAATTTTCCAACACGCAAAGATAACTACTGTATTGTATGCCAATGTTAACCCCATGTTAATAATTGCTAATTCTTTTTCAACATAACATGTTGGTAATAAACCCATAAGTAAATAGCAGGATAAGGCAGGCGCGGTTATGCCACCATACGGCAATATATTTTGCAGGGAGGTGGTACATTATTTTTCATTCCATGCTTTTTGCTTAGCTTTGGCTCAAATTCAAAAAAAGCAATATTTGATCATATTATGGATTACGATGTAATTGTTATAGGGTCGGGCCCGGGGGGCTATGTAGCCGCCATCCGCGCTTCCCAACTGGGTTTAAAAACCGCCGTGGTTGAAAAAGAATCATTAGGCGGCATATGCCTTAACTGGGGTTGTATCCCTACCAAAGCACTGCTAAAAAGCGCCCAGGTATTTGAATATCTTAACCATGCCAACGATTACGGCATTAAAGTAGCCGGCGGCGAGGTTGATTTTGAATCGGTGGTGAAAAGAAGCCGCGGCGTTGCCGACGGCATGAGCAAAGGCGTTCAGTTCCTGATGAAGAAGAATAAGATTGACGTTATAGTTGGCACCGGCAAGCTAAAAGGCAAAGGTACCGTTGAGGTTACCAACGAAGGTACCGCCAAAAGCTATACCGCCAAGCATATTATATTAGCTACCGGCGGCCGCTCGCGCGAGTTGCCAAACCTTAAACAGGATGGTAAAAAAGTAATAGGTTATCGGCAGGCCATGTCGCTGCCTAAACAACCAAAATCAATGGTAGTAGTTGGCTCGGGCGCCATCGGTATCGAGTTCGCTTATTTTTACAACGCTATCGGCACCAAGGTAACCGTGGTTGAGTTTTTAGATAACATTGTTCCGCTGGAGGATGAGGAGATCTCGAAACAACTGGCACGCATCCTTAAAAAACAAGGCATCAATATCATGACCGGCTCCACGGTTGAATCGGTTGATTCATCGGGCGAATTATGCAAGGTTAGCGTAAAAACAGCAACAGGCACCGAAGTGCTGGAAGCCGAAGTTGTTTTATCGGCCATTGGTATCTCTACCAATATCGAGGGCATCGGCCTGGAAGAAGCCGGCGTAAAAACCGATAAAGGCAAGGTATTGGTTGATGATTACTACCGCACCAACGTTGAAGGCGTTTACGCCATTGGCGATATTGTTAAGGGCCAGGCGCTGGCTCACGTAGCCTCGGCCGAAGGCATTACCTGTGTAGAAAAAATAGCCGGCTTAAACCCCGAGCCTATTAATTATAACAATATTCCCGGTTGCACTTACTGCGCTCCTGAAGTTGCATCGGTTGGTTATACCGAAAAGGCGGCCAAGGAAGCCGGTTATGAGCTCAAGATCGGTAAGTTCCCGTTCTCGGCATCGGGCAAAGCCAGCGCGGCAGGCGCCAAAGATGGCTTTGTAAAAGTGATCTTCGACGCTAAATATGGCGAGTTTTTAGGCGCGCACATGCTGGGCCATAACGTTACCGAAATGATTGCCGAAGTAGTTGCCGCCCGCAAGCTGGAAACTACCGGGCACGAAATGATAAAAACCGTGCATCCGCACCCAACCATGAGCGAAGCGCTGATGGAAGCGGCAGCCGACGCTTATAATGAATGCATCCATTTGTAAGCAACGATATTAAGACAGGCCAACAAGCCGGTCTTAAATTTTGAATCCAATCAAAAATAAGTCCCCGACCATGGTTGGGGACTTTATTGTTTCTTAGCGTAATTATTCAACCTTACTTTGAAAAACCAAAACCCGCAACTGGAATTTGTATTGACCGCCGATGGTTCAAAAACCATTTACAACCCGCTGGTGGGCGAAAACTATCACTCCAGGCATGGCGCTTTACAGGAAAGCCGGCATGTTTTTTTAAACTCGGGCCTGCGTTATTTTCTTGAGGGCTCGCCAACCCACCATGTTTCCATATTAGAAGTGGGCCTGGGCACCGGGCTCAATTTTTTGCTGACGGCCGATTTTTGCACTGCAGAAAAGGTCCGTTTAGATTATACCGGCATTGAAGCTCATCCGCTGAGTCAGGAAATGATTAGCCAAACCGGATACCAGGAATACACCACTCCTGCGCTATGGAAAAGTTTTATAAACCAGTATCCTGCGTCTATCAATAATAAGGTAGCGGTAAATGAATGCTGCCAACTGCAAACTCAAAACTGCCAACTGATCAATTATCAAACCGGCCAGCAATTTGATGTTGTTTATTTTGATGCCTTCGCCGCTGCGCATCAGCCCGAAATGTGGAACGAGCAAGCTATTACCCATACCGCCGGTTTTTTAAAACCCGGCGGCGTATTTGTAACTTATGCCATCACCGGCAATTTAAAACGATTGCTGAAAAGCCTGGGCTTCGCCGTACAAAAGGCTCCCGGCGCTCCCGGTAAACGCGAAATGCTGAGGGCGGTGAAGGGGAGCCAGGAAGACCGGAAGCCGGAAAGCCCTGAAAAGTAAAAGAATCAGCACGTAATTGAAAAGGAACGACGAAGCAATCCCCGGCAAATAGAGCGGCCCTGCTAAACGAGGATTGCTTCGTTCCTTAATGACGGAAGCAGAAAGAAACTAATCTCTAATCTCCAATTAACTAACCTCTAATTTCCCTACTTTTACAAAATGGCTATTATACCTCCGGTTACCGGCGCTACCCCGGCTGCATCGTTTGAAAGATTGTTAACAATTATGGATGACCTGCGCGTTAACTGCCCGTGGGATAAAAAGCAAACGCTGGAAAGCCTGCGCCATTTAACTATTGAGGAAACTTACGAACTATCGGACGCGATACTGGGCGGCGATAAGCAGGAAATTAAAAAGGAACTGGGCGATATTATGCTGCATTTGGTGTTTTACGCCCGCATAGCTTCAGAAACAAATGATTTTAATATTACGGATGTGCTTAACAGCATCTGCGAAAAGCTGATTACCCGCCACCCGCATATTTATAGCGATACCGAGGTACAGAACGAGGATGATGTAAAGCGTAACTGGGAAAAAATAAAGCTGAAAGAAGGCAATAAATCGGTTTTGGGCGGGGTACCGGCTTCGTTACCCGCGCTGGTTAAAGCATCGCGCATACAGGAGAAAGCACGGGGTATTGGGTTTGACTGGGAGCATAAAAGCCAGGTTTGGGACAAGGTAGAGGAAGAGATGAGGGAATTCAGAGATGAATTTAACGCGGAGGATGCAACAACCATAAACCATGATAAAGCCGAAGGCGAGTTTGGCGACCTGTTATTCTCGCTCATTAATTATGCCCGGTTCATAAACATTAACCCCGAAGACGCCTTGGAAAAAACCAACCGGAAATTTATCAAACGCTTTCAGTACCTGGAAAACAAGGCGCGCCAAAGTGGTAAGCAACTGCAGGACATGACATTAGCGGAAATGGACGTTTTTTGGAACGAAGCCAAGATGCTATAAAACATCCATTGCCTTGTAGCGTTCTAACATAAAAAAACGTACTACTATAATTAATACATATACATTATACCATGAAACTAAAATATCTTTTCTTTTTACCTTTCTTAATATTGCTTGCAGCGGGATGCTCCAAGCCTAAAAAAACCGAATTAACATTCACGGTGCCCAGCGGTACCTTCAACGGTACATTTAAACGCCTGCATTATAATATGGCAACAAGCAGCTATGATTCGGTAATGACCAATATATCATTAAGCATGGACCTTACAACCGGTTACCAGGTAAGCGCTGATAGTACATTGCATGCCAATAGCCACGGTAATTTCTCGGTAAATCCGTACAACATCGCATTTGATGATTTTACCTTTACCGGCACCGAACTGCCCGTTATTCCGCACCTGCTTGGCCTTTATGATTATAGCTACGACGGCACCAAACTGCACATGCAGCAAACTTATGCAGATACGCTCGGCTTTTTTTACGACCTGATAAAGAATTAAAAAAACGTGCTTGCATCAAAAGCCGGTACTAATCATACCGGCTTTTGTGTTATTATAAACCGGCATATTTTATTTATTGTAGCATTGGCCACGTTTTTTACGTAAGCATAATTAAAAGTCGGATAAGAATAGAGAGCGCTTAACAAAACTTAATGTACCAACCCGCGCGCATTGATGAGTCTGAAATAATCAGTCAGTGCAAAAAAGGCAGTCTTAAATATCAGGAAATGCTTTATAAGCATTTCTATGGCTTTACTATGGGTATTGTGCTGCGTTATTGTTTAAGTAAAGACGACGCGATAGAGGTGGTTAACGACGGTTTTATTAAAGTATTCAATACCCTGAACAGCTATGATATGAACAAACCCTTTAAAGCCTGGCTGCGTACCGTTATGGTAAACACCGCTATTGACAGGCGGCGCAAGGAATTAAAGCACCAGTTTAATATTGACCTGGATAACGCCGCGCCAATAAGTTCGGATACTTATATTATAGAAAGCTTATCGGCACAGGACATTTTGAGGCTGGTAGGTACCCTGCCGCATATTCACCGCACTGTTTTTAACTTGTATGAGATTGATGGTTACAGCCACGAGGAAATAAGCAGAATGATAGATATACCGGCAAGCTCGTCAAGGGTGTATTTAACCCGGGCTAAAGATAAATTAAGGAAATTATTAATGACAGCCTGATGGATGAGGAAAAATTAAATAATGACCTGAAAAACCGCATCCGCGAGGTATTTGATAATTATGAAGATACCGGCGCCGATGAAAGCTGGTTATTGCTGCGCGAAAAATTCCCCCTTAAGGTGAAAAACCGTAGCCTGGTTTGGCTGTGGTATGCCGCGGCGGCTGTAGTGCTTCTTTTTTCGGCCATCTGGCTCATTCCGGGTATAAATAAAACTAAAACGGTTATAGCACATATCCAAAAACGGGGATCGGATCAACAGAAAAACAATAACGTTCCATCTGTCGGTACCACACAACAGCCAACCGATCGTATAGCAAAAGCAACCGGCACAGGTTTCTCCGCTTCAACCAAATCAATCACCCCTACCCGGCAAGTGCCTGTTGTTAAAACTGGTACTTCAGCAGCATTTAAAGTTGCCAACACCGTAAAATCCAACACCAATACCCCTGTTACCAGGCCGGATCATATAACTCCCGTAGCAGGCGCGGATTCATCAATAAACCTGGCGGTTAACAGCAATATTAATAATAAACCACAAAATGATACCGGCGGGCAGGTAGCTCCTAACATAATGCCCCAATCTGCACTGCCTGCTACCGAGCATAAAAAGGATATTTACGCGCTGCTTGCCGAAAAACCAACCAACGCTGATAAACAAGCCAAAAAAGCAGGCAATAAACCCATTATTAGTGTATATGCAGCCACTTATTTTAATTATGCCAGGGGCAGCGACAGCCGGGTTAATTTAGGCGCGGGCTTTACCTCCGATTTTCATATCACCAACAAATTAAAATTATCTACCGGTTTGGCTATAGCGCAAAACACACTGCACTACGGCAATGGTGCCGAACCCAATTCGCAGCAGCACGAAGCGGGATATGCCAGCCTGGCTAAGGCAGTAGCAAAAGCCAGCGGATCGCCCATTACAGGTAATGGCTCTGCGCAAAGCCTGGCAGTTTTCGCTACCAATTTTGGGGGCACAAAAAGCTACAATGCCAGTTTAATAGGTCTTGATATTCCTGTTAACCTGAAATTTGAATTTAATCCTCAAAAAAGTGACGCCTACGTATCGGCAGGGTTAAGCTCGGGCACATTTATTAATGAAACTTACCGGGAAATTTACTCCTATTCGCAGGTATCCAAAGCAAATACCAGCCATAACAGCTTCAGCGGTTTTGACATTGCTAAAACACTGAATTTATCCTTCGGGGTGGGCTACCCGCTCGGCAAAAGCAACCGGCTTATTATAGAACCGTTTTTTAAATATCCGCTGGATGGCTTAGGCGAGCAGCAGATCCGTTTTGGCGCGGGCGGCGTTAATCTGAAGCTTAATTTCCGGTCGCTTAAAAAATAAAACGACGGGCTTATTTTTGTTTCGGCATATTTAACCCCACTTTATAACCTGCAGTTGCGTAATATAAAATGTATAGGTAGCACGGGGTCATTAACAAAAAGAACACCAGTTGAAAATTGTATAGTTCCTTAAAATAGCCAAAAGCCAGCGGCAAAATAGCCCCGCCGGCAATCCCCATTACCAACAGGGCCGAACCCATTTCGGTAAACTTACCCAGGCCGCGGATGGCCATGGGGAATATAGCCGGCCACATCAGCGCGTTAGCCAGGCCCAAAGCAGCTACAAAGCCAACGGAAATATATCCTTTGGTTAAAAGCGCGCCAAGGGCCAGGACAATACCCAGTATAGCCGAGATCCGCAAACTCTTTTCCTGCGAGATCAGCTTAGGGATGGCAATTATACCAATAACATAGCCCACCAACATGGCCACCAGCGTAAAGGAGGTAAAATATTTGGTTTGATCCAGCGGGAGGCCAAAGCTTTTACCATACGTACCTATCGCGTCGCCTGCCATAACTTCGACACCTACATATAAAAACAGGCATATTACACCCAATACCAAATGAGGGAACTGCAGCACGCTGGTTTTATCAGCCGCACTGGCGCTGTGCGCAGGCTGCGCGTTAGCTTCAGACACATCAATATCCGGTAACGATGATTTACTGGCCCAGATAGCCAGCAGCACCAATACAACCGCCATAATTCCGTAAGGCATAATCACCCTGCCCGCAAGCTCATTTAACAAAACGTTGCGGGTGGCTTCGTCGGTCGCCGTGTTAATTTTCAGCTCCAGCGCCGAGGCGTCCTTCAAAAGTATGGCGCTTAAAATAACCGGACTTAAAATACCTGCCAGCTTGTTGCAAATACCCATTATACTGATCCGCCTGGCGGCGCTTTCAATAGGGCCAACAATGCTGATATAGGGGTTTGAAGCGGTTTGCAACAATGACAAGCCCATGCCCTGTACAAATAAACCGGTTAAAAACAAACCGAAACTACGCGCGTTGGCAGCGGGAATAAATACCACCGCGCCTATAGCCATTACCAGTAAGCCAAGCGCCATGCCATTCTTCAGCCCGGTTTTTTTCAGGATCCACGATGAGGGTATCGCCAGGAAAAAGTAGGCCATGTAAAAGGCAAATGTTACAAAAAACGCCTGCGCGTCTGTTTTTAAATTACAAGCCAGCTTTAAAAACGGGATCAGCGTACCGTTTAACCAGGTTACAAACCCGAATATAAAAAACAAGGCCCCTATAATTACAATAGCACTTGAATTGCCCGCCCCGGAAGAGGCCGAACCATTATCAGATGATCTGTTTGACATTAAAATTCCGAAAATTTGATTTATAATAAGTCACCGTAATTTGGCCCTGCAGGGCCAAATTACGCCACACTAACTTAAACTAATTTTTATAATTACATACAACATTTAAAAAATTAATAGGCGGCCAACATTCGTTGTTTAGTAGATAAAATCGCATATTCGCATGGTTCAAACAGAACATAAGTCTATTTATTGATGATAGAAGCTGTTATTTCGGGTATCGGGATTGGATTAGTGCTCACGTTTTTGACAGGCCCGGTGTTTTTCGCATTAATAAAAACCAGTATTGAAAAAGGGTTTCATGCCGGGGTTGCGCTTGCCTTAGGTGTAGTATCAAGCGATGTGGTATTTGTAGGGGCCATCCTTTTCGGCTCGCAATTTTTTGATATTAACCCCACTACCAAAACATGGATAGGCGTAACCGGCAGCATTATATTGTTTGCCATAGGCATCCATTACATCTTCAAAAAAGCCGATATTAATTACGATAATTCCACACCATCGGCCATTAACCGCGCGGGGTATTTTTTTAAGGGCTTCGCGATGTGTATTTTCAACCCAACTATCCTTTTTCATTGGGTTACCGTTATTGGCACCACCAGCACCATGTTTCACCAGGGCATACCGCACCGCGCGTTTAAAATAGCCATTATGTTTTTAACGGTGCTTATTGTACAGTTTGGTATGGATACCACCAAAGCCTTTTATGCCAATAAGCTGCGCGACCGCATTTCTGTTAAACTGGTACACCGTTTAAATGAAGTTGCCGGCATAGCCCTCATTATCGCCTCCCTCATATTAATGGACCGGCTGGTAACCCATTACGTATTCCCCGCGGCTTAGTTTTAAGGTAGAAGGCGAAAGCATTTTTTATTCACCATCCAACGTATTGGTATTATTTGTCATTGTTGCGAGCCGACGAAGGAGGCGTGGCAATCGCGAGCCAGGCAAGTCGTCGCTCTGCCATGAGGAGATTGCCATGTCACTCCGTTCCTCGCAATGACAAGTTTTTACATAAAAAGGGGCTGTATCATAACTCGATTTTTTGAAACACCAGCCAAATTAAATTTCGAGCAAGTCTTGTATTAAGCTAAAACGGGTAATTTTCAAATCGAAAATTACCCGTTTTTCTGTTTAAGGGGCTGCCTGTTTGATAAGCGCCAAATTAAATTTCGTAGCGCTGTTGATGTTTTTACTTATAAGACAGCCTCCATATATCTTCCTTCACCTAATCTCTAATCAACTAATCACTAATCTCTCCGCGCAGGCGCTACATGTACGCCCGCTGGTTTTTACCTTCCATCCAGTTTACAAAAGCGCGGTTTACTATTTTGTTGCCGCCGGGAGTTGGGTAGTTACCGCTAAAATACCAGTCGCCCAGATGGTCGGGGCAGGCAGTGTGTAAATTATCCAGGGTTTGATAGATCACCCGTACCTCGGCATTAGTGTCTTTTGGTGTGATGATCTGCGCTATCCGGTCAGATATTTCCTGATCGGTAAAAGGTTCATATACCGCCTTCACATAGTTTTCCACGCCCTCTTTTGGCAGCGATAAACTGTTTTTACATTTCTGATATACTTCGGCCAGGATATTTTCCCTGCCGGTATCTTTCAACAGGCTAACCGCGGCTTCAAAAGCCACAAACTCGCCCATTCGCGACATATCAATACCATAACAATCCGGATAACGGATTTGCGGGGCCGATGATACTACCACAATTTTTTTAGGGCCTAAACGGTCCAGTATTTTCAGGATACTTTGCTTCAGCGTGGTGCCGCGTACAATGGAATCGTCAATAGCTACCAGCGTATCGGTATCTTTATTAATTACCCCATAAGTAGTATCATACACATGGGCCACCATTTCGCCGCGGTCAGCATCGTTAGTAATAAAAGTACGCAGCTTCACATCCTTAATGGCCAGCTTCTCTACCCTTGGGGCAATAGCCAGTACTTCGGTCAGTTCTTCGTCTGTAATTTTATCCTCGCGGTTCAGCAGGGTATCGCGCTGATACTTTTTGATGTATTTATGTATGCCTTCCACCATGCCATAAAAAGCAATTTCGGCGGTGTTGGGGATAAAGGAGAATACCGTGTTCTTGACATCGTTATTTACCGCCTCCAGTATCTGTGGGCATAATAAGCGCCCTAATTGCTTGCGCTCACGATAAATAGAGGCATCGCTCCCTCTGGAAAAGTAGATCCGCTCAAACGAGCAAGACTTCTTAACCTGCGGCTCGCTGAATTGATCTTCGGTAATCCGGCCGTTCTTTTTAACAATAAGGGCATGGCCGGGTTGTATTTCTTTAATCTCCTCCAAAGGCACATTAAAGGCGGTTTGTATAGCCGGACGCTCGGAAGCGGCTATCACAATCTCATCATTATAATAATAATACGCCGGGCGGATACCTACCGGGTCGCGCATTACAAAGGCATCGCCATGGCCCAGTATGCCGGCAATGGTGTAGCCACCATCCCAGCTTTTAGCCGATTTTTTTAATATTTTGGCAACGTCCAGGTCATTGGCTATCATTTTACTGATCTCCATATTATCGTCCATACCTTCGCGTTTGTACTGATCAAACAGCCCCTGGTTTTCAGTATCCAGGAAATGACCTATTTTTTCCAGCACGGTAATGGTGTCTGCTTTTTCTTTCGGGTGCTGCCCCAAATCATATAACTGCTGCAGCAGTTCGTCAACATTCGTCATGTTGAAATTACCGGCAATTACAAGGTTACGGGTTTGCCAGTTATTCTGACGCAGGAAAGGGTGACAGCTTTCAATACTGTTTTTGCCATGGGTACCATAGCGCAGGTGGCCCAGTAAAACTTCGCCGGTAAAGCTCATGTTCTCTTTCAGCCATTCGGCATCCAGCATTTTTTCGGGTTGCTCTTTTTGTATATCCGCAAATTTCTTCTGGATGTATTCAAAAATATCGGCAACCGCGCTGGAGCCCATGGAACGATGCCTGCTGATATAACGTTTTCCGGGCGCTATATCCAGTTTAATGGTGGCAACACCCGCGCCGTCTTGTCCGCGGTTATGCTGTTTTTCCATTAGCAGGTACAGCTTATTAATGCCGTACAGGGCTGTTCCGTATTTTTTTTGGTAATATGATAGTGGCTTTAAAAGGCGAATGAAAGCCACCCCGCATTCATGTTTAATCTGATCGCTCATGATTGGTAATGAGCGGGCAAAGTTAACATAATCGGCCTAAATCAAGCAAAAGTATTGTCATTAAAAAGCATTAATTAGAGATTAGTTGATCGGTGATTAGAGATTAGTTATTTAAGTTAGCTGATCACTTTGTAAAGATAGGTTGATTAGCAAATTAGAGATTAGTTGATCGGAATATCCCAACTAATCTCTAATCAACTAACCTCTAATCAACTAATCTCTAATCACTAACTACAACCGCTCCCCATGCTGGGAGATATCCAGTCCTACACTTTCTTCTTCAGGAGTTACGCGCAGCGGATGGATCATATCTGTAATTTTCAGCAACAGCAGCGAACCGAAGAAAGCGAAGATGGATACGCCCACCATCGCGATCAGTTGCACCCAAAACAGGTGGGTTTCTCCAAAAAACAAACCATTCCCGGTTACGTTGGCAACGTTGATACTTTTATGGGCGAAAACGCCGGTTAACAGCATACCTGTCATACCGCCTACACCGTGACATGGAAATACGTCGAGTGTATCATCAATAGAAGTATGGGTGCGCCATTCTACTACCAGGTTACTTACAACGGCCGATATAATACCTATTGCCAGCGAATGCGGTACCGAAACAAAGCCCGCGGCAGGTGTAATAGCCACCAACCCTACAACAGCGCCAATACAGGTACCCATAGCCGATGGTTTACGGCCACGTACCGTATCAAAAAATATCCAGGTAATACCTGCAGCTGCCGAGGCTGCCATACTGGTAGCCAGCGCGGTTACGGCTAAGCTATTGGCCCCAAATGCCGAGCCCGCGTTAAAACCAAACCAACCAAACCACAGCAAACCGGTACCGATCATTACATAGGTAATGCGGGCCGGTGAATGTACAACCTCGTTACGTTTTTTGAGATATAAAGCCGAGGCCAGCGCCGCCCATCCGGCCGACATGTGCACCACGGTTCCGCCTGCAAAATCCAGCACGCCCAGTTTGGCTAAAATACCATCAGGGTGCCAGGTTGAATGCGCCAGCGGCGAAAAAATAAATATAGAGAACAGGCATAAAAATATCACGTACGATTTAAAATTGATCCGCTCGGCAAACGCGCCGGTTATCAATGCCGGTGTAATAATGGCAAATTTTAACTGGTACATGGCAAAAAGTAATATCGGGATGGTTGGGGCCATACGCCAGGTACTGTTACCTAACATACCCCGCATCATAAAAAACGTGCAGGGATTACCAATAACACCGCCAATAGTATCGCCAAAGGCCAGGCTAAAGCCAAACACCACCCACATTACGGTTACAATTACCATACAGATAATGCTTTGCAGCATGGTCGAGATCACATTCTTTTTATTAACCATGCCGCCATAAAAGAAGGCAAGGCCAGGGGTCATGATCAGCACCAGCGCTGTAGCCGTAAGCATCCAGGCGGTATCGGCAGCATTGATGTGTGATGTTGGGGAGTTGTGAACCTCTATTCCGGGAAAAATGAACGATAAGATCAGGATTGCGATCACCAATAAAAATGGGATATAACGCTTCATAGTTTAAATACTAATACAATTTGTTTTGCGATGCGCAAATTACTAACTTTTTTAAAAAACGCATAATAAATTATTCATTTTTAAAAAAAGACTTGCAGATATTAAAATATTACAAATATTTAACTAGATAATCGGGGAAAAGACCAATAAAAACAAGAAAAACAGCGATTATTATAGCCAAAGTCATTAAAATTTGGCTCGAAACCGCATAATCGCGGTTATTATCGGACTTACGCAAGAAAAGGTACAGTGGGATTTTGATATAATAAAACAGGGCGACTACCGTAGTTAGGGCCCCTGTGGCCAGCAATAAAAGCATCAATACATGGTGCTGCTGCTGATAAACATTATATACCGATTGAAATACCAGCACCTTGCCAATAAAGCCCGCTGTTACCGGCAAACCGGTAAGCGAAATGAGTATAATTACAAAACAAATGGAAGCCGCCGGGAGTTTAAAACCCAATCCGCGGTAGCCGTCCATATTTTCGGCCCCGGTAATGTTGGCAAAGTAGGAGGCTAATATCAGCGCGCCGATGTTGGCTATAGCATAAACCGCCAGGTAAAATATCAGCGCCGAAATACCTTCGGCGCTAAAGCTTACAATGGCCATTAAAGCGAAGCCGGTATGCCCGATACTGGAATAAGCCAGCATTCTTTTCACATTTTGCTGCATTACGGCTGCAAAATTGCCTGCAATCATGGTAATTAATCCGGTTACCGACAAAAACAACCGAAAATCGAAGCCGTTCCATCGCGAAATGAAAACAAAAGGGGTAATAAAATTAATCAGCAGGGCAAAAGCCGCTATTTTTGGCAAAGTTGATAAATAAGCCGTAACCGGGGTAGCTGCTCCCTGGTAAACATCGGGCACCCAAAAGTGCATGGGGATAAAGGACAGTTTAAAGCCCAACCCGGCAAACACCAGCACCAGCGCGAAAGAAACACTCAGCGTATTTACATGCGACAGGCCACCGATAAAAGCGGGGTCGAACAGATCCATCGAACCCGAAAAACCATACAGCAACGAGATGCCATACAGCATAACCGCCGATGAAGCCGCGCCAAACAACACATACCTTAGCCCCGCGCCAGCGCTAAGCCCTTGTTCCGATTTATAGGCTACCATCAGGTATGATGCCAGCGACACAAACTCTATAGACAGGTAGATGGACAGCAGGTTAACGGCCATCACCATTAAATGCAAACCGAATACGGAAGCGATGGTAATAGCATACAGATCGGCCAGGCCCTTGCGATGCGCCTTCAGCTGCCTGTCCCACGCGAAATAGAATAACAGTAATATCGTTATAACATCAATAATCAGCTTAAACAAAACTGCCGTATGATGCAGCATCAGCATCCTGCTGAATAAAGGCACGGTGGTAGCAACCGGCACGTAGGATTGAATTACATCCTGCGCCAGCACAAACACCATCCCCGCTATGGCGATGACGCGGCACATACCGCCGGCGTTACGCTTGTAAACCAAACCGGTTATCAGCACCAGCAAAAACAATACACCCAGGTAAATTTCGGGCATAAAATAGTGCAGGCTGTTTAGGGTATCATCCATCCTGCCGGGCAGATATGTGAGCAGGCCGCGCATCAGAGAGTTATAAAATGTTTGGTAATATCAACCAGGGCCAGTACCGAATCATTGATCTTATCGAACACCAGTGATGGCATTACCCCTAATATAAGTGTTAGTAGGGCCAGGGGCAGCAAGGCGATAGTTTCGCGCAGATCAATGTCAATTAGGGCCAGTTTCCAGGTTTCGCCGCCTTTCAGCAGCTCCTTCCCAAAAAACATCCGCTGCAGCGTCCATAATAAATAGGCAGCGCTTAGTAATATGCCCAGCACCCCGAAGGCCGACAGCCATTGCGGCAGCAAGCCATTAAAGCTATACGATTTAAAGGCCCCCGCCAATGAAAAAAGTTCGGCGATAAAGGCCGAAAAACCTGGCAAACCTAATGACGCGAAGAACGCGATCATTACAAAAACGGTATAGCGCGGCATTAATTCGCTTAAGCCACGGAAATTATAAATATCGCGGTTATGCACCCTATTATAAATAACGCCCACCAAAAAGAACAGCATGGCCGACAGGAAACCGTGGCTCACCATTTGCATCATGGCGCCGCTAATGCCTTCCGGTGTTTGAGAAGCTATGCCCAGCAGCACAAAACCCATGTGCGATACCGATGAATAGGCTATCATCCGTTTCAGATCGCGCTGCGCCAGGGCATTGAGCGCTCCGTATATAATGGATATAACGCCCAGCAAACCCAACCAGAAAGCGCCAGAAATAGCGATGTCAGGAAATATCCCCATACAGATACGGATGATACCGTAGCCTCCTATTTTTAACAGCACCCCTGCCAGGATAATAGAAACCGGCGTAGGCGCTTCCACGTGCGCGTCGGGCAGCCAGGTATGCAGCGGCACCACCGGCACCTTAATAGCGAAAGCGATAAACAAAATAATAAAGCCCAATACGCGGGCCGACATACCAAAGATCTGGCAATGACTAACCGTAGCGAAAACAGAACCGGGAATGTAATTGGCCGGATTCATCATATACACCATGTTAAAGGTATGGCTGCCCGTTGCCGGGTCCCTCACCGAAAGGTAAAGCCCTATCATCACCAGCAGCATAAATACCGAGCCGAATAAGGTATACAGGAAAAATTTGATGGCCGCGTATTCGCGCCGTACACCGCCCCACATCCCTATCAGGAAGTACAACGGCAACAGCATCAGTTCATAGAACAGGTAAAACAAAAAGAAATCCAGCGCGCAGAATACGCCGATAACGGCCATATCCAGTATCAGGAACAGGATAAAAAATCCTTTCAGGTTGCTCTTGATCTCCCACGATGACAGGGCCGCGATGACCATCACCAGCGAGGTCATCACCACCATGGCTATGGATATACCGTCAATCCCCACAAAATAATCAATCTGCATGCGCGAAATACCGCCCAGGTTAAGGTTTATCCAGGGCAGTTTTTGCACAAACTGGTATTGGCCCTCCTGATTGATACCGGCAAAGCCAGCCCCGGTTTTAAAATGAAGATATAGCCACACGCCTATGCCCAGCTGAATTAGAGTGGCGGCCAGGGTAAGGTATTTAAAACTCCCCCGCCATGCCGAAGGCATCACCCAAATGATAAGGGCGAACAGGATGGGAATAAATATCAATAGCGTTAATATATTCATCAGGGTTTCAGATCAGGATTTTATAAATAAATAAAGCCAATATTACCGCCAGCATACTAAATAAATAGTACTGTACCTTGCCGGTTTGAAAGCCGCGTGCGAAATTACTGATACCACGCGTTATTGAAGCTATGCCATGCAAAATACCATCAACAATATATTTATCCAGCCAGGCAGTTAGCGCGGCCAGCATCAGCGTTATTTTTCCGAGCAAATTTATTAAACCGTCAATAATATTTTTATCAAGCCAAAATAAGGCATCGCTCAGCAACAACACATAGCGTACAATATAGCGGTTATAAAAACTATCTATATACCATTCGTGATACGATAATTTAAACACAAAGGTATGCTGCGCGAATAGTTTCCGCTTTTGGCTTACATAAACCGTGTAGGCCCAATAAATTACCATCACACTTAAAATGTTTACCGCCGCGGGGACAATGGTATGATACATATTCATGCGGGCCAGGTTATGCGCCTGGTTTAGCCCCTCCATCAACCAGGCATGCTCATACAGCAGCGGGTTGGGCGAAAAAAACGGGAATAAACAACAAATGGCCAGCAATACCAGCGGCACCCGGTAGGCCCATCCCCCGTCGCTGAAATGGGCATGGATATGGGTATTGATCCGTTCCTGCTCAAACTCGCCGAAAAATACTTTAAATATTAACCGGGCAACATAAAAAGCGGTTAAAGCGCCCGAAAGTAAAGCGCCAAGCGGGATAAGCATATAAAACCAGCTTTTACCATCGGCCCATTCAAATGCCTGGATAATGATACCGTCTTTAGACAGATAGCCGGATGTTAAGGGTAAACCTATCAGGGCCAGGCCGGCAATAATACATACCGTAAATGTTAGCGGCAGCTTTTTGCGCAAACCGCCCATGTATAAAATATTCTGCGGATCGATATCCAGCTGATGGTCATCCTTCAGATGCTGCATCTGGTGAATAATGATACCTGCCGAAAGGAACAGCAAACACTTAAAAAAGGCGTGGGTAACCAAATGGAACAGCGACGAGGCATAAGCGCCTATACCCATAGCCATCACCATAAAGCCCAACTGCGATATGGTGGAATAAGCCAGGATCCTTTTCAGATCATTCTGCGTTAACGCGATGGTTGCCGCCATGAACGCCGTAAAGCAGCCGATAATGGCCAGCGCGTTCAGCTCGTAACTGTTAAAAAAGGTATAGGTGCGCCCCAGCAAAAAAACACCCGCGGCCACCATGGTAGCCGCGTGGATCAGTGCCGAAACCGACGTTGGCCCTTCCATGGCATCGGGCAGCCAGGAATGCAGCGGAAATTGCGCCGACTTTGCAGCCACAGCCATCATAATACCCGCGCAGGCGATATATTGCCATACAGCAGGCAAAATATCCGTATTGCTTACCCATAAACCGTCCTGAACCAGGGCTTGCGAAACCAATCCATGAGCGCCGAATAAAACATCAATATCAAAAGTGCGGAACTGGGCGAATAATATCAGGATAGCCACCAGCAGGCCGATATCGCCAATACGGTTCATAATAAAAGCCTTTTTGTTGGCCTGTACCGCTTTATCACGGGTATTCCAAAACCCGATAAGCAGGTAGGATGAAAAACCCACCAATTCCCAAAAGGCATAAAGCAATATCATATTATCTGCCACAACCAGCGCCAGCATGCTAAAGCAAAAGAAGCTGAGATAGGTGAAATAACGCCCGTACATAGGGTCGCCTTTCATGTAGGCCGTACCGTAAATATGTACCGGCAAGGCTATCACGGTTACCAACAACAACAGCAAAGCCGATAGGTTATTGAGCAATAAACCCGCATGAACCTGAGTATGACCAATAGTGAACCAGGTAAGGCTGGCGTGAATTTGCCGGCCATCCCATACCTGCGTAAACACCATAATGGCGCAGGCGCAGCTAATAAGGATAGTGAGTGCAGATAACCAGCCGCTGGCGCGGCTGCCTTTACCCAGCAACAGGGCGTTTACCGCCGAAGCAGCAAACGGCATTACTACCGCCGCGAGCGTATAGTAAATAATAGAAATATCCTGTTGTGATAAGGCTGTATCCAATTTATTTTTTTGTGGTGATTTTGATCTTTGCTAACATAAAGCTGCCTTCGGGCTCATCCTGCACAAACTGTACGCTCTCTATTTTTTCCTGAGGTAAAAAATAGAGTTTCGCGGCTTCTTCCTTATCCTTTGGCACCGCTACATCATCAATATAATAAGCCAGGTTGGCATCATCCGTACCATGACCGGTGTACCAGCTTTCCAGATCGTCGGACATGGAGCTTACCTTGGCCTCGTACTTATCCATCGCGAACTTTTTGGTCACTACATAAACGGTATCTTTTGTACCCGATAAAGCTGCCGCGGCAGGGTCGGTAAGGGTATTTATAGCAATCGTTTCAGGGTCAACAGCATCAATTGCCGCCTTGTCTACTTTTTTACCGTCCAGCGTATATACGGGGGTTTGCGCTTTTAAGCAAAACGGCGCGCAAAGCAATAAAACAATAAACAGTTTTTTCATATTCAGTCTTTTAGTTGGTTCACTTTATCGGGGTCAATAGTTTTATAGCGCCGGTACACATTTAAAATAATGGCCAATGCTACAGCGGTTGTAGCCGCGGCCAGCACAATAGCAAAAATGGCAAATATTTGCCCGTTATTGTTCAGCTTATCGTATTTACCAAAGGCCACCAGGTTTAAAATGGCCGCGTTCAGTATCAGCTCAATCCCAATCAGCACCAGTATGGCGTTGTGCTTGGTAACTACCATATACAGGCCAATACAAAACAGTACCGCGCTAACGATGAGGAAATGGCTTAACGGGATCATGCCTCGCCCTCCTTTCGCGACAGGTGCGCCGCGCCCATCAGCACCATCATTAATAAAATGGATACGGCCTCAAAAGGCAGCAGGTAGCGGGTCATTAAATTAATGCCGATGTTTTCGGTAGTGGTATCGCTCCCGGCAATCACGTTACCGGCCGCGGTGGCGCTGGCTGTCCAGTTTAAATGATCGAAATCGGCTTTGCTGATAACATTCAGCAGCACTATAAAAAATAACACGGCTAACATTAAGGACGGCAGGTTTTTAAAGCCGATAAATTTTGTTGCCTGGTGCTTTAACCGGCCAATCGCTTCCCTGCCCGAAAGCATGAACGCGAACAGGATAAGCACCAGTATGCCCCCCACGTAAACCACAATCTGGGTGATGGCCACAAAATCGGCCATGGCAAACACATATAATCCCGCCAAACCAAACAGGGTGATAAAAAACATAAATACCGACCGCACCAAATTATCGCTATAAGCCACAAACAAAGCGGAGCCAATAGTAATAACCGCCATTACGTAAAATAATATCGCTATTAAACTCATGCCTGCCCCCCCTTATTTTGCATGGCGGCCAGCTTAGCGGCTTGTCTTTCGGCCTGTTGTTTTTCAAGAGCGGCGCGTTTTTCGGCAGCGTCCTGGGGTGTCATATCCGAAAACTCGTAGGTGAGCTGACTTAGTTCAAATACCGTTTTATCGTATTGGTTGGTCATTACAATGCACTCGGTAGGGCATACAATGGTACACAGGCCGCAATACATGCACTTGGCCATATCAATATCAAACTGGGCGGCATAAAGCATTTTTTTGCTGCCGTCGGATGTTTGGCCTATTACTTCGGTAGCTTTAATACTTTCAATAGTGATACAATCAACCGGGCAAATTTTAGCGCATAGGTCGCATACAATGCAATCGTCAATTTCCACATCCAGCTGGTAGCGCCCAACCTCGGGTACCGGTAATTGCTGCTTGGGGTACTGGATAGTGTTGGTACCCTCCTCCAGCTTTTTAAAGTAATTATCGGCCGCTACGGCTTGCACCTGCCGCTTTCCATGACGCGCGAAAAGGTGCTGTATGGTAAGGGTTAACCCCTTCCATGCCGTTGTAATTCCTTTTGCTACGTTATTGATCACTTACCGTTGATTTATTTGATTATTTGATTTCGTTGATCTTTTCTTTTTTACTCCCAGTCATTACAATCCCCCGCTTATAGGCGAACTTGCATAGCCGGGGACCGCCACGTCGCTCCGCTCCTCGCGATGACGGACGTTTTTTATTTTCATTTGCACATCTGCATATTCACGCACCTGCACATTCAATCATTCACTCATTCACCTACATCACCCACAACCGCCATATGCCCGATATTAGCATACAGGCAAAGGCCAGTGGTGTTAATACTTTCCAGCACAGGTTCATCAATTGATCTACCCGGAAACGGGGCAGTGTCCACCTGATCCACATTTGCGCAGCTACCAGTGCCAGCGATTTGGCGCTTATCCAAAATATGCCCCAGATAGCGCCGGTTGTCCAGTTGGCCAAATGCACTACGCCCATATTGGGCAGCGGGGTATTCCAGGCGCCTAAAAAAACTACAACGGCCACCATGCTCACTAAAAACATCATGGAGTATTCGGCCAAAAACACAAAGGCGAAACGCAGGCCGGTAAACTCGGTATGGAAACCGGCCACCAGTTCTGATTCGGCCTCGGGTATATCAAACGGCGCGCGGTTACTTTCGGCCAGCGACGCTATAAAATAGATCACAAAAGCAACAATTAAATGCGGGGCCCTGAACACGTTCCATGACAGGATGCCGCCTACGGCCGATACATCCCACAAGCCTAAAAACTTTGTTTTTTCGGCCGATAAAATGCCTTGTTGCATAGAAATAATTTGCAGATCGAGCGTTTGCGCTATCATCACTACCGAGATGAGCGCGAAACCAGCCGGTATTTCATACGAAATGATCTGCGCGGCCGAGCGCATTGCGCCGAGTATGGAATATTTGTTATTTGAACCCCAGCCGGCCATCAGGATACCCAATGTCTCCACCGATATAATGCCCAGCAGGTAGTATAAACCTAAATTTAAATGCGACGGCGTTAGGCCCGGCCCCCAGGGCAGCACCGCGAAACCGAGATAAACCGCCACGAAAATAATAGCCGGGGCCATCATAAATAATAGCTTATCGGCAGCGGCGGGGATAATCAATTCCTTTTGCAGCATTTTCAGAAAATCAGCAATGGTTTGCAGGGTGCCGAATTTCCCCACCTCGGTTGGGCCCAGCCTGTCCTGTATAAATGCCGATACCTTACGCTCCGCATACACCCCAAACAGGGTAAACAGGGCTGCAAAAACAAACAACCCAAAGGCTATTAAAAAGTATATGAGGCTGCTGTGCAAATGCAAACTTTATTAAGACGCAAACTTAATAAAAATGCGGGAAAGTGCGGATGTGCAAATGCGTGAATATGCAGATAGGCGAATGAATAAAATACTGCAAACATGATTTTTTATCTGCACATCTGCATATCCGCACATTTTCACATTTACATTATTTCATCGAAACATAATTCGATTTCACCGCCTCGCCAAAAAACAATGAGGCGTGATGATCAAAATCCGCGGTATCATCGTTAGTGGTAAAAAAGGATTGCTGCCCGCCCCTGCTTATCCGTTGTTCCATTTCGGGGTGGCGCTGCAGGTAACTCACCAGGCTGCCGGCCACTATGTCGCCTTGCGCAACCACGTTAATATCCGATGGCAGGTAGTCTTTTATTTTATCAGCCAGCAAAGGGTAATGGGTGCAGGCCAGCAGCAAGGTATCAATCTCCGGCGATTGCGTCAGGATCTGATCGAGGTACGATTGCACAAAGTAATCGGCGCCGGGTTTATCATATTCCCCATTCTCAATTAGCGGCACCCAAAGCGGGCAGGCCTGCTGGTATACTTTTATATCCGGGAAAAAGTTCTGGATCTCTTTGAGATACGATTCTGATTGAACGGTTCCTTTGGTTCCCAGTACGCCAATCTCGTTGGTAATGGTATAATTGCCTATCACTTCGGCCGTTGGCCGTATTACGCCCAATACCCGTTTAGCAGGGCCTATATTCAGCATATCACGCTGCTGTATGGTACGCAGCGCCTTTGCCGAAGCGGTATTACAGGCCAGTATAATTAAGGGGCAGCCCTGGTTAAACAGCCATTGCACGCATTCCCAGGTAAACTGGTGGATGCTGTTAAAGGAGCGGTTGCCGTAGGGCGCGCGGGCATTATCGCCCAGATAAATATAATCATATTGCGGCAGGCGGTCCAGTATGGACCTGAAAACCGTTAGTCCGCCGAAGCCGGAATCAAAAACACCGATGGGTTGATTATTTATCACTGAACAAAACTAAAAAAGCGTCCCGATTAATCAGGACGCTTTTTAAATATTATTAATTATTTACTGATTATTTTTTGGGAGCAGGTGCAGCTTTAGGGGCAGCAGCCGGCGCGTTAGCATCCGGGCCTAATTGAGCCCTAACAGCGGCAAGCAAATCATCTCCCGGAGGCGCTACTAAAAGCAGGTCGGCAGTTGATGAGTCAATTACATAGGTATAGCCTTTTGCCTTGGCAACCTGGCTTACAGCAGCTTTAAGTTTATCAAGCAATGGCTTTAATAACTCGTTAGATTTTTGCTGGATCAGCTGCTGATCTTTAGTGTTTTCGGTTTGAATACGGTTTTGGATATCCTGTATCTCTCCTTCTGCTCTTGAGCGCTCAGCATCAGTCATAGTCGCTCTTTTTGCATCGTATGCGGCTACTTTGTCCTGGCCTTCTTTTTGCATAGCCTGCAACACATCAGAGTATTGCTTCGAGAAAGTGTCCATCTGGCCTTGGATACTCTTATACTGGGCTGTATTTACAACCAGATCGTTAAAGCTGATATATCCAATTTTTGTTTGCGCTTCTGCCAAGCCCGTTGTTAATAAAATACATCCTGCAACTAAAGCACTTTTTAATAATTTTTTCATTTGATCTCTTATTGTTCTTTGTTTTTAATTATGCGATAATATATAAAAAATTTCACTTTGCAAATACTCCTGGCTTTAATCCTAACCGGGTTATTACTTCCGCGCTTTTATCATAACGCGGGTTTGCGTATAACATGATAACCTCGCTGTTTTTGTCAAATATCATATCCAGGTTTTCACTTTCGGCCACTGCTTGTACGGCTTTGGCTACTTTATCCTGTATAGGTTTAATTAACTGTATGCTGTGCTGGGCCAGCTCACCATCGGGGCCAAATTTATCACGCTGAAAATCCTTGGCGACTTTTTCTTTCTCCACAATTTCAGCTTCGCGGCGTTTTTTCATGTCGGCTGTCATTAAAACCTGATCGGCCTGATAGCTTTTATACATCCGGTCAATTTCCTGGAAACGCGCGTCAACTTCCTTTTGCCATTGGTCTGATAATACACTCAGCTGTTTTTGGGCCGAAGCATAATCAGGAATGTGTTTAAGGATATATTCAGAATCAACATAGCCAAAACGCTGGGCAAATGCCCCGGTAAAGGCCATAAAAGTAAATACAAGGGCTAAAACTATTTTTTTCATAACAATTTTTCAGTTTAATTAAATCCGCCACCCAAACTCTGCGAAATTGAAAAGTGGAACTGGCCTTTGTTGGCATCAGGTATACCTGGTATTTTATCAAAGCCATAACCGTAATCCAAACCAAGCAGGCCAAATATAGGCAGAAATATGCGTGCGCCAACACCCACGGAACGCCTGATATTAAACGGATTGAAATCATTAAAATTATTCCACACGTTACCACCTTCGGCAAAAGCCAACAGGAATATGGTGGCCGACTGGCTGTTGATAACCGGGTGGCGCAACTCAATGGTATACTTATCGTATATAGGGCTGCCCGGGTTATTATCAACCGTGTAGTTGGAACCTTGCGGTATGATTGAAAAGTTTTTATAACCGCGCAAGCCAATAATATCGCTGCCCTGTAAAAACTGGTAACTTTGCATACCATCGCCACCTACTTTAAAACGTTCAAATGGCGACTGGCCCACTTCCTTACTGTACGAGCCCAGGAAACCAAACCTTGTTTGCGACATCAGTACCAGCTTGCCGTAAATGCGGGTAAACCATTGCGCGTCAAATTTCCATTTATGATATTCCACAAAACGGTAGCGCTGCTCCGGAGTAGCTATTTTATAGTTTACACCGTTGAATAACGAATATGGCGGCGTTGCCTGTACCGTAAATTTAATATTTGAACCTTGTGTAGGATAGATCTGAGCGTCGAGCGAGCTACGGCTCAACTCCTGGGTAAATTTGATATTGTATGATGTACCGTTGCTGAACAGGTAACCGGTAAAATTATCCAGTTTGTAATGATCTACGTTTAAGGAGTAGTTCAACTGGAAATAATTATCGGGGAAACGTAAACGCTTACCTAAGGTTACACCAATACCGTTAATGCGCAGGAAGTTATAATTAGGGTCGGTTTTAGCGTAATACTGTTCGGTTGAGCTTAATTGGGTATAAGCGCTTAAGGAGAAAAAAATCGGCTTTTTACCACCCAGCCAAGGCTCGGAGAAGGTAAATGAATAATTTTGATAATTTTTACCATTAGCCTGCCCGCGAATGCTCAACTTCTGTCCGTCGCCTTTGGGCAGCGGCCTGTAAGCTTTCAGGTTGAAAATATTCCGAAGCGAAAAGTTATTGAACGTTAAGCCTAATGTACCCACCAGCTGCCCGCCGCCAAAACCGCCCGAAAGCTCAATCTGGTCAGATGGTTTTTCAACCACGTTGTAAACCAGGTCGACCGTAGCATCCTGCGAATTATAATTTACCGGACGGGGGTCTATTTTTTGCTCATCAAAGTTACCCAATGCGGTAATTTCGCGGGTACTGCGCACAATACCTTCCTTTGAGAATTTTTGGCCTGGTTTGGTATCCAGTTCCCTTAATACTACCTTATCGTTGGTTACATCGTTACCCTTTAACATTACGCGGTTAATGGTATACTGAGGTCCTTCAAATATGCGGATATCCAGGTCAACAGTATCATTATATACCCTGGTTTGTACAGGGTCCGAGTTATAGGTCAGGTAGCCATCGTTCAGGTACAGCGAGCTCAGGTCATCCCCATCAGGGCCGCCGCCGCTCAGCCTTTTGTTTAATTCCTCTTCGCTAAAGGTATCGCCCTTTTTTATACGCAGTATCCTTTGTAAAAATTCGGCCGGGTAACGGGCATTGCCCGAAAATTTAATATTACCGAAGTAGTATTTGTGCCCTTCGTAAACTTTAATTTTCACGTTTACGGTGCTTTCATCATTCTTCCAAACCGAGTCCGACAAAATTTCCGCGTCGCGGTAACCGGCAGCCTGCATTTTATCAATCAGGTTTTGCTTGTCGGCAGTGTATTTCTCTTCCTTAAATTTTTTCGATCCAAATATATGATATACCTTTTTTTCGCGGGTATCTTTCAAATAACCCTTCAGCTTGCTGCTGCTAAAGGTATTGTTACCTTCAAAATAAATTTTATTGATCTTTACTTTTTGTTTTTTATCAACCGCCACATCCAGTATCACACTGTTCGCGTCTCCCGGGTCCTCGCGTTTGGTAATGGTAACCGTGGTATTTAAAAAGCCTTTTTCGGTAAAATTCTTTTTGGCAATAGCGCTCGTAGTGTTCAGCAAATTCTGGTTAACAATTTTGCCTGTTTTATCACTTAGCTTCTTTTGTATATCCTCAATATCACTTTTACTGATGCCTGTAAAGTGCATGCGCGATAAACGCGGACGCTCAACTACCGCGATTTGCAGGTAAATGGTATCCAGATTGATCTTTGTAATATTAAGCTTAACATCATCAAACAATCCCTGGTCCCACAGGTCCTTAATTACTTTAGCCGAAACATCGCCCGGAAGAATAAGCCTGTCGCCCACGTTTAATTTTGATATGGTGATCAGTACGGCTTTATCCAGGGTTTTAACCCCATCAACTGTTATTCCGCCTACAATAAATTCTTTAGGGTTTAGATAGCTTAATGAATCTGAAGGGATGTAACCGGCAGTTGCCGAACGGGGGGCTTGTGCCATAGCCACAGCACTCAGCATTGAAAAAAGAATAGCAAAAATGTATTTATTCATCCGAATATTTTGGTGGCTAAAAATAGTTAGTACAGTTGTTAAAAAGTGTTAAAAGTAAAAATTTAGTTTACCTGCTCGCTTGTTTTTCCAAAACGGCGCTCGCGCGACTGGTAATCCATAATTGCTTCATACAAATCCTCTCGCCGGAAATCGGGCCATAATTTTGGTGTAAAATACAGCTCGGCATAAGCAATTTGCCAAAGCAGGTAATTGCTGATCCGATACTCGCCGCTGGTCCTGATCAGCAGTTCGGGGTCGGGTATATCAGCGGTATAAAGATTGTTCCCAAAAACATCTTCGTTAATGTCGTCAATCTTCAATTCGCCGTTCAATACTTTTCCGGCAATTTGTTGTACGGCATGTATAATTTCGCGGCGCGAACCATAGCTTAAAGCCAGCGTAAGCACCAACCCTGTATTTACTGATGTTTTTTCAATGGCCGCCCTTAGTTCCTTATAACATTTGGCGGGCAGCATTTCCAGGTCGCCAATGGCATTAAGGCGCACATTATTAGCCATCAGTTTATTAATCTGTTTGTTAATGGTGCTAACCAGCAGTTCCATAATAGCGGCTACTTCCAGTTTAGGGCGATTCCAGTTCTCGGCCGAGAAAGTATACAGGGTAAGATATTTAATACCTATTTCGCCGGCGCCTTCTACCACATCGCTCACCGAAACTACACCGTTATGATGCCCAAAAACACGCAGCTTACCTTTGCCCTTGGCCCAACGGCCATTACCATCCATAATAATGGCAATATGTTCGGGTAATCGTGATATATCTATCTGGTCTTTATATCCCATGCTGCTTTAACTAAAACCCCTGCGGGCTTTAAAAGGTATGCTGACTAATTATATTTTGATAATATGTTTATTATGCTGTTCCGGATCAATTAATAACCATTAACCAGGATGTTTTTACCTTATTTTAAGCCTGCCCGGCCCAAAATTTCAGGGTACAAAGGTAAAACTTAGTTTCTATTTTTTTATTATAAGCTCAAAAAAGAAAATCCCCCCCCCGATTCCGGATAGTATTTTGAACTACAACAGGTTGCCTTATTAGTAATAACAGTTGGAGGTAACAAAGGTGAATGACAGGGTGATCCCCATAAACAGGTAGTTATCGTGCCCTCTTAAATCGCCGCGCTGCGTGCCTGCCACGCCTTTATAAACACCGGTATGCTCGCCCGACCGATCGGAAAGCGCCGTGGTTACCGGGTCGGAAAAGCTGCTTTTATCAGCATATAAGCCGCTTACATCGTCCAGGTAATCGGTACGCGCATACCGGTAACCCGCGCTGAACATGATATTCCAGCTGTTTGTGAAGTTGTATTTTACGCCCGCGCCATAAGGTATTACAATAGCCTTTGAAGGGTAAGCTACCCCTTCGGTCATGCGTGAGCGCAGATCATAGGTTTGGCCCAGGTAATCGGCCTGCGGGTCATACTTAGCTACACCTGCGCCAAAATACACATATGGCGTAAACCGGTGCTCGCCATCCAGGTTGCCTGGGGTATATTTCATAAAGTTAAATTCGCTGATAAAGCTTAATTCGGTAAGCTGGGTATGGAAGCTGAGGTTACGGTCGCGAAACTGTTGTGTATTGGAAACACTGTCCGCCCCGGCTATCTTGCCATAAGCCAGGTTAAGCTTTAAGGACAGGTAGGGGTTAAAATTGCGCTTTACAAAAACAGCCACCGCCGGCCCGCTGGGTTTAACCAGCGCGCGTTGGTTTAAATCGCCTACGTAGCCAGCCGCGCCGCCAAACGCGCCTGCTTCCCAGGTTTGGGCAAACACATTAGTTGTGGAAAAAGCTGAAAGCATAAAGCTGAAAGCATAAAGCTTTTTATTAGAAAAAGCCGAAAGCATAAAGCTGAAAGCATAAAGCTTTTTAAGTATACATTTACCTTTCCTGCTTTGCTCATCTATTTGCATATACTTTTAGCTTTGATCTTTCTGCTTTCTCAGTAGCTTTTAGCTTTGGTCTTTTTGCTTTCGGCTTTTTCAGTAGCTTTTAGCTTTCTTAATAATTGCGGACATCTAAACCCCACAATAGCTTGTTCCTTAACGTTGTAAGATAGCTTTCATTATTCAGCCTGATTAAATTAAGCTTGAAACCCGCCTTAGAGATCTTAAATTTCATGCTCCGCTCAATTACGGCCGTCCGCGAATCGCAGGAAACCAGGTAGTTGGCGCTACGGCACTCTACTTCAAAAGTAAGTATGCTGCTATCGGGCAATATAACAGGGCGCACATTTAAGTTGTGCGGCGATATGGGGGTAATAACAATACTGTTGGATTGCGGGAAGATAATAGGCCCGCCGCAGCTTAATGAATAGGCTGTTGAACCTGTTGAGGTAGAGATAATAATACCATCGCCCCAATAGGAGTTCAGGATCTCGTTGTTCAGGTACGCATGCGTGGTTATCATGGCCGAGTCGTCCCGCTTATGAAAAGTAATATCATTAAGCGCGAAGTTATCATTACCAAATACATCCCCTTCCGATTCAATGTTCAGCAATTCGCGGGCATCCAGGGTAAACTGGTTGTTCACTACCGCGTAAATGGCAGCGGCAATGTCGTTCTTATTCACACTGGCCAAAAAGCCAAGCCGGCCAAAGTTGATCCCGATTACGGGGATGCCTGTATCGCGGATAAGCGATACCATATCCAGCAGGGTACCGTCGCCGCCAATGGTCAAAAACACATCTATCAGTCCTTTTAAATGATCTCCCTGCTTCAGTATTTTATAGGATGTGGTGGCAATGCGGCCATCCAGGTAGGTTTCCAGCTGGTGGTGTACGTAAATTCCGGCTTTGTGCTGGGCCAGGTTATCAAATACCTGCTGAATGTACGGTAATGCCGTATCATTAAATTGCCTGCCATATATTGCTATATTCATGAGGCTGCTATATGTTCAGATAATTCATCAGTGAATCATAACGGTCCATCGAGCCGTTGTCGGTATCGGCATGGTTAAAGGTTGCCTTTATATCATAACCATACCGCAAAAAGGAAGCTGTAATATTGGAGATATCTATTTTATTTACCTTAATGGTAATTTCCAGCCGGGTTGACTCGGGGAAACTGCGCACGTATGAACTCAGGATCTGGGCATTATCCGATTCGATGATCTGGGCCATGTGCGCCAGCGAATTATCCTTGTTTCCAATTTCCAGCACAATGATCCCCCCCGGCTCGGCCGATGAGGTAAGCCTGGCAAAGTATTCGACCATGGTATTGACCGAGATCATACCCGTATAATTTTTATTTACCTGCAGCACGGGGATAACCGTAAGCTGCTGCTCATAAAACAGCCGCATTACATCATAAATATGCTGCTGCTCCAGTACATACGGGTTTATTAAAGAAAGCCCCAGCGAGCCGATGGGCACCTGGTAATCGGTTTCTCCAATAAAGTCGGTATCGGCTATAAGGCCTAAAAATTGTTCTTCGTTTACAATTGGCAGGTGCCTTACCCGAAATTCGGCCATACGGTCAACCACTTTCTGAATGGTATCAGAAGTGTGTACCGGGGGTATCGAGTCAGTTACCAATTCAATTGCAAGCATATCAGTTTTTAATTTTATCTAAAAAAACCTTTAATAAAGCATTAAACTCCAGCGGTCGTTCCATCATGGCGGCATGTCCGCATTTGTCAATCCAGTGCAGTTCGGAGTTGGGTATCAGCTGGCTAAACTCTACCGCTACATCGGGCGGGGTAATTTTATCGTCCCTGCCCCATATTAACGCTACCGGCACTTTTATCTTATGCACATCTTTTGACATGTTGTGCCGGATAGCCGATTTAGCCATAGCCAATATACGGATAACCTTTGTACGATCATTAATGGTGGCGTACACTTCATCAACCAGATCCTTTGTGGCCGTTGCCGGATCGTAAAAGGTATACTCTACCTTCTCCTTCACAAAATCATAGCTCTCCCGGCGGGGGAACGAGCCGCCGAAGGCATTCTCATACAAGCCCGAACTGCCGGTAAGTACCATAGCCTTTACATATGCGTGGTGCGCCAAAACATATATCAGCGCCACATGGCCGCCCAACGAGTTACCCAGCAAAGTAACATTTTGCAGCTTTTTAAACTTCACAAACTTATGTACGTACTTTGACAGCGTTTTTACACCGGTAGTAAGCAAAGGTAAATCGTAAATAGGCAACATGGGGATAATTACCCGGTAATTCGGACTAAATTCCTCAATAACCTTTTCCCAGTTGCTTAAGGCTCCCATTAAACCATGTAATAATAAAAGCACCTCGCCTTCCCCAACATCAATGTATTTAAAACCATGTTCTTCCTTAAGTACGAGATCCATATATAGTACAGTTTCTTTAGCTTGTTTTATTACGCGGCCTGCTCTTCAAACCGGCATAAAATCAATTATTTCGATATAAAAATAGGTTATTGCGGCTTACTTACAACTATAAAAGCAAAATTAAGCCAATAATTGTTTTACCACTTCCGATATAGTTTTGCCATCGGCTTTACCGGCTAATTCCTTATTGGCCGCGCCCATTACCTTACCCATATCCTTAACCGACGTTGCGCCCACCCTGTTTATCAGCTCTTTAAGATAGCTCTCCATCTCGGCCCTGTCCATTTGCCTGGGCAGATAAACTTCAATTACTTCCATCTCCTCCACCTCTACCTTATAAAGATCGGGGCGGTTTTGTGCCTGATAAATATCGGCCGATTCCTTGCGCTGTTTAATCAGCCTCTGCAAAACCCTCAGTTCGGTTTCCTCGGTCAGATCTTCTGACGCGCCTTTTTCGGTACGCGCCAGTAATAAAGCCGATTTAATTGCGCGCAGCCCGCGCAAACGCACCTCCTGCTTGGCCAGCATGGCCTGCTTAATATCCTGGTCTATTTGGTTGATTAATGACATATTTTTGTATTTAGTCCGGAAGTCGGAAAGTCCGAATGTCCGGGGATGTTTATTCTTTAGAAGCTCCTAAAAATAAAAAGAACGTCATTGCGAGGAGCGGAGCGACGTGGACAACCGACCGGAGGGAGCTCATTAATGCCATTGAAAAACAATCTGATATTAATAATCCCCGAAGCCTCACCCTACTAAATCCCTCTCCGAGGGAGAGGGACTTAAGAAGAAAGCCCCCCCTTTGGGGGAGATTTAGAGGAGGCTAATTGTTACGCTCACCATGACGCGACGAATTAACGTTTATAATAATTTCTAATCAATCGGATTTAGACAGTTTCTTAATTATTTGATATAGATCTTCCCAACTTCCCGCTCATTTTCTAAATATATTAGCTCCGCCCGATTGTGCCGCAGGCATTACAATCAGTTCGTTAATGTTTACATGCGGCGGCCTCGAGGCGGCAAACCAAATGGTTTCGGCCACATCTTCGGCTACAAGCGGCTCAAAACCCTGGTATACCTTTTTGGCCCTGCTTTTATCCCCTTTAAAGCGCACTTCCGAAAATTCGGTTTCCACAGCGCCGGGGTGCACCGCGGTAACTTTTATGCCATAGGGCAGCAAATCAATGCGCATGCCTTTGTTCAGGGCATCAACGGCGTGTTTGGTGGCACAATATACATTCCCGTTAGCATACACTTCCTTACCGGCTATGGAGCCTAAATTAATAATATGCCCAAACTGGTTAGCTATCATCCAGTTGGCTACTACCTTGCTTACGTAAAGCAGCCCTTTTACATTGGTATCAATCATGGTGTCCCAATCATCATAACTACCCTGTTGTATAGGGTCCAAACCCTGGCTAAGGCCCGCGTTGTTCACCAGCACATTTACCTTTTTCCACTCGGCGGGCATGCTTTCCAGGTGATAGATAACTTCATCGCGGTTACGTACATCGAAGTTTAACAGTATCACATTTACGTTATACTCGTTTTTTAAATAATGGCCAAGCTTTTCAAGGCGGGGCAACCGCCGGCCGGTTAATATCAAATCATAACGCTCGCGTGCAAAAACGTTTGCACAGGCCTCGCCAATGCCCGAGGTAGCGCCGGTAATTAATGCTATTTTAGCCATAGGTAATAATGCTATGGAGCGAAATTAGGCTTTTTATATTTTAACGGGAAGTTAAAAGGAGAAAAATTATACCTGTCAATAACCATCAGCTATTCAAAATACAAACTGATCATCAGCGTATGCAGGAACAGTTTATCTATAGGGCGCGAAAAGGGATGATTTTCGGGGACCAGCACATTGCCGAACGAGTTGGATATTTTTATTTCGGGCGAAAGCTTGAAGTATTCAAAATAAATATCGCAGCCTATCCCCGCCTCGTACGATGCAAATCCGTTCACATTTTTTACCAGCTTATCAATAGGGTCGGCATTGGCATCATTATTTTTTTTAGAGGCGATCAGGTACGAATACTTAACCCCTCCCAGCAAATAACCCCGGAAGTTCCCCAGCCTGTCCGATTTTAGTTTGAGCGACAGCGGGAACTCGGTCATGGTAGTTTGCACCTGCTTTTCAATCACATTACCGGCCCCTGCGGCTGACGACGAGGATGATGGCTGCGGTTGTTTGGTGGCATAAGTATATTCCAGCAACCGGTCGGCAAAAACCAGCATGGGCGTAAGGCGCGCTTCCAGATGATCGGTAAGCCGGTAACGGGTAATAAAGCCTATACCAAAACCTTGCGAGCTTTTAGAGCCAATGCTGCTTAGCGTATCGGTTACCTTGGTATTTGTCTGCGGGTCAAAATAAGCATCGCGCCAATTGGCTTTTTTTTCAATTTTAAAATCGGTGCTTACATATTGAAAGGTGAAGCCAAAGCTCAGGTCCTTCGCATCAGCGCCGCCGCCCCATGCCTTTACTATCTCATCCTGCGCAAATAAATTTTTGCCCGACAACAGCAGCATGGTTAACAGCAGATACCTTAATTTGATCATTTAACGCCTGTATAAATGGAACAGATACCAAACGCCAGCGGCCTGTTTTTGGTATTTTTAAACCCAACTTTATCCATCAGCGCCACAAAGCGTTTGCCATCCGGAAATGCCGCTACCGATTCGGGCAGATAGGCATACGCCCTGGCATCCTTCGAGAATATTTTACCTATACCCGGCGTAATATAGTTGAAATAGAAATTATACAATTGCTTAACCGGGAACGCGCGGGGTTTTGAAAATTCCAGTATCACCGCTTTGCCGCCGGGTTTCAGTACCCGCAGCATATCGGCCAAGCCAGTTTCCAGGTTCTCAAAATTGCGGACGCCGTAGGCCACGGTAACCGCGTCGAACCCGGCATCCCCGAAAGGGAGCTTTTCCGAATCGCCCAATTTAACCTCAAACCTATCGCCCAGTTTACGCTTGGTTATTTTTTGCCGCGCGATATCCAGCATCCCCTGCGAAATATCTACCCCGATAATTTTTTCGGGTTTAAGGATGGACAGCGCCTCGAACGCGAAATCGCCGGTACCGGTGGCTACATCCAGTATCAGCGCCGGTTTATCCTTTTTCAATTCGTTAATGGCCTTTTTGCGCCAAATAATATCAATACCCAGCGAGAGGAAATGGTTCAGGAAATCGTACGTTTTGGCAATATTATTAAACATATCGGCCACCTGCTGCTTTTTGGCAACCTGCTCATCCTGATAAGGCGTTATTGTTTTGTTCATGGAAAAGCAAAGATAGGGATTAGGAAGATGAAAGCGGAAAGGTAAATCTTTCACTCATCATCACGAGCCGACGTAGGAGGCGTGGTGACCCCCAACCTGCATAGCGGCCCGGTATAGTTTGCGATTGCCACGCTACGCAATAACGCGTGAAGAAACTTTTTACCTTTCGCCTTTAATATTTACCTTAGGACAAGCTATGGTACATGAATCATCAACCATAACCTATTAACTATGAACTTATACACCATTGATACCGGCTTTTTTAAATTGGATGGCGGCGCTATGTTTGGCGTGGTGCCTAAAACCATCTGGCAAAAAACCAACCCGGCCGATGAAAACAATATGTGCACCTGGGCCATGCGCTGCCTGCTGGTGGAGGATGCCGGGCGACTGATACTGATTGATACCGGCATTGGCAATAAACAAAGCGAAAAGTTTTTTAGCTATTATTTTTTGCATGGCGATGCTACCGTGGATAGTTCGCTGGCTAAACATGGTTTTCATCGTGATGATATTACCGATGTGTTTTTAACCCACCTGCATTTTGACCATGTGGGCGGCGCTGTGATACGCAATGGTGAAACGCTTGAGCCGGCTTTTAAAAATGCCACCTACTGGAGCAACCCTAACCACTGGAACTGGGCCGTGTATCCTAACGAGCGCGAAAAAGCATCGTTCCTGAAAGAAAATATTATGCCGATACAGGAAAGCGGCCGGCTGAAAATGGTGGAAGTAATGGACGGCGTTCAGTTTACAGATAATATCAGCTTGCGTTTTGTATCGGGCCATACCGACGCTATGATGCTGCCGCTGATTAATTATAAAGGCAAACAGCTATTATACATGGCCGATCTGCTGCCATCCACAGGCCATTTGCCCATCCCCTATGTAATGAGCTATGATATGCTGCCGCTAACTACCATGGAAGAGCGCAAAAAATATTGGGCCGAAGCCATAGAAAAGGAATACATTTTGTACCTGGAGCACGATCCGGTTAACGAATGCTGCACCCTTCAGCAAACCGAAAAAGGGATAAGGCTGAAAGATACGTTCAGGCTGAATGAACTATAAAGTGTTAATTAACGGGGCGTATATGGCATTGTTAACAAATATAATAACCCCATTCGGGTTAAATGCCGGCAGCTAAAACATACACAATTATCCGCTAAAGGCAGGTGCGTAACAGGGCAGCGTACCTACCTGCACGCTGATCTTTTCTTCATTTTTCTACTACCGGCATTTTGCTCCTACCCGAGCATATTTTTAAACCGCAAATAGGTTAATCAACTAACCTACAACTGCTCCTTAACCTCCAGCAAAAACTTTTTCAGGTTTTCCAGGGCGTTAATTACGTTTTGATTGTCTTTGGTGTCGCCGATATTGTTTTTCAGGTGTTCTTTGGCGCCGGCCAGGGTATAGCCTTTATCGCGGATAAGGTGGAAGATGATCTTCAGGTTCTCCACATCCTCGGGGGTGAAATAACGATTGCCTTTTTTGTTCTTTTTGGGTTGCAGAATATCAAACTCCCGCTCATAGTATCTCAGGAGCGACTGGTTCACATCAAACATGGCCGATACCTCGCCCATGGTATAATACATTTTGCTGATCTCCTTTTCTTTATAAGGCATGTACAAATGTAATAGTAAAAGGTGAAAGGTAAAAGGAGAAAGCTGAAAGGTTGGCTGAAAGCTAAAATCAAAAGCAAGAGACTTTACTTTGTTATCTAAATGCTTATCATTAATTAATATCTCTGCTCTATTCACCTTTCAGCTTTCACCTTTTACCTTTCAGCCTAAATCGTATCTTTGCCCCATGACCGCTAAAGAGATACGACAGGCTTTTCTTGATTTTTTTGCCGCTAAGGGACACACCATTGTGCCATCGGCGCCTATTGTAGTAAAGAACGACCCTACGCTGATGTTCACCAACGCCGGGATGAACCAGTTTAAAGATATATTTTTGGGCGAGGCCCCGGCCAAATACCCCCGCGTGGCCGATACTCAGCGTTGCCTGCGCGTATCCGGCAAGCATAACGATCTGGAGGAAGTGGGTATTGATACTTATCACCATACCATGTTCGAGATGCTGGGCAACTGGAGCTTTGGCGATTACTTTAAAAAAGAAGCGATAGACTGGAGCTGGGAACTGCTAACCGAAGTTTACAAACTGCCTAAGGACCGCCTGTACGTAACTTATTTTGAAGGCGACGAAAAGGAAGGCCTGGCAAAAGACAACGAGACATTTGAGCTATGGAAACAATACGTTGCCGAAGATCATATCCTGCCCGGCAATAAAAAAGATAACTTTTGGGAAATGGGCGAAACCGGCCCCTGCGGACCATGCTCTGAGATCCACTTTGACAGTAGGCCGGACAGTGAACGGGCACAGGTAAACGGCGCTACCCTTGTTAATGCCGATCATGACCAGGTGATAGAGATCTGGAATAACGTGTTTATGCAGTTTAACCGTTTAAAGGACGGCAAGCTGCAACCCCTGCCTGCACAGCATGTGGATACCGGCATGGGTTTTGAGCGGCTGGTACGCATACTGCAAGGCAAAACATCTAATTATGATAGCGATGTTTTCCAGGGGATGATCCAGTTCATTGCCGAAAAAAGCGGTAAAAAATATAACAGCAATGCCAAACCGGGCGATGCTGATTGGAATGCCGCCGTAGCCATGCGGGTATTGGCCGATCATATCCGTGCCGTAAGTTTTGCCATTGCCGACGGGCAATTACCGGCCAGCAATAAAGCAGGTTATGTGATCCGTCGGATTTTACGTCGTGCCGTACGTTACAGCTACCAGACATTAGGTTTTAAGGAGCCGTTTTTTAATGAATTAGTGCCTTTGTTGGCCGAGCAGTTTAAAGGGGTGTTTGATGAACTGTATAATCAGAAAGATTTTGTGCAGAAGGTGGTTTTGGAGGAGGAAGTTTCTTTTTTGAGGACATTATCTACAGGAATTCAAAAATTCACACAAACCATAGAAAGTCAAAATCGGGCTACAGAAAAGATATTTTCCGGAGAAGCTGCATTTGAACTTTCCGATACCTATGGCTTCCCAATAGATTTAACCGAATTAATGGCCCGCGAAAAAGGCTGGTCTGTCGATATTAAAGGTTTCGAAGCAGCCCTCCAACAACAAAAAACCCGCTCGCGTGCCGCTACCGCTATTGATACCGGCGATTGGATATTGTTAAGGGACGATGACAGCGTGGAGTTTACCGGTTATGATGAAACGGAAAGCATAGCCCACATTATTAAATACCGCAAAGTTACGGCTAAAGGGAAAGAGCAATACCAGGTAGTGCTGGATAAAACCCCTTTTTATGCCGAAAGCGGCGGACAGGTAGGCGATACCGGCGAATTGGTATTCCCTAACGGGGATATTATCCCGGTAACAGATACCAAGAAGGAGAACGGCATGATCGTTCACTTTACTGATAGTCTGCCCAAAGACCCTGCCGACGCGCTGACCGCCATTGTCGACCAGCGCCGACGCGCCAGTATTGAAGGTAACCATAGCGCCACGCACCTGCTGCATGCTGCCATGAAACAGGTACTGGGCACACACGTCAACCAGAAAGGTTCATTAGTGAACGGCGATTACCTGCGTTTTGACTTTTCGCATTTCAGCAAGGTAACCGACGAGGAACTGGCCCAAATTGAAGCCATAGTGAACGGAAAGATCCGTGAAAACATCCAACTAAAGGAGGAGCGTAACGTAGCTTACCAGGTAGCCATTACCAGCGGCGTAACCGCCCTGTTCGGCGAAAAATATGGCGAGTTTGTGCGGGTGATCACATTTGATGACAGCTTCAGCAAAGAACTGTGCGGAGGCACCCATGTTAAGGCTACCGGGCAGATCGGTTATTTTAAAATAGTTGCCGAAAGCGCCGTGGCGGCAGGCGTGCGCCGTATGGAAGCCATTACCGGCATAGCGGCCGAAAATTATATTAATGAGCAAAATCAGCTGATCCACCAGTTAAAGGAGCTGCTGAAGAACCCGAAAGATATGGCCAAAAGCGTGGAAACGCTGCTGGAAGAAAACACCCGGTTGAAAAAAGAGATAGAAAAATCGGTACTTGAAAAATCATCGGGCTTAAAAACCGAACTGGCCGAAAAGGCGCGACAAATTAACGGCATCAGCTTTATTGCCCAAAAGGTAAGCCTGCCCAATGCCGACGCGGTTAAAAACCTGGCCTACCAAATTAAGGACCTGGTGCCTAACCTGTTCCTGGTATTGGGTACCGAAATTGACGGCAAACCCGGTTTGACGGTGATGATTGCCGAAAACCTGGTGAAAGAAAAAGGCCTCAATGCCGGCAACATCGTCCGCGAGCTGGCCAAAGAGATACAGGGCGGCGGCGGCGGTCAGCCTTTCTTTGCTACAGCAGGTGGCAAGGATGCCAGCGGCTTGGATAAGGCGCTGGAAAAAGCGAGGACTTTTATTGGGTAATACATCATCACGTCATCGCGGGGAGCTTTTATCAGCGACGTGGCGATCCCCGGTTAGAAGAGCCGATCTTCTTATCGGGATTTGCCAGGCCTCCTTCGTCGGCTCGCGATGACGCAGCTGTTGTTTAACAGTTTACAGAACTAATCTCTCAATTAAAATCTTCAATTAAAAAACGCTTACCCAAAAAAAATTATAATTTTGAATCCGATACAGACCGTTAAGGCCATGTATGCTATTTAATATGACAATTACTGAAAGCGATAAATATGAACTGGTTGTAGGGTTAGAGGTACACGCGCAATTATCTACCCAAAGCAAAGCTTTCTCTGCCGATTCGGCCGCCTTCGGGGCCGGGCCCAATCAGCACATCAGCATGGTTTCACTGGGGCATCCGGGTACCTTGCCGTTCCTTAATAAAAAGGCGGTGGCCTATGCTGTAAAAATGGGGCTGGCTTGCCATAGCCGGATCAACCTGGAAAACAACTTCGCCCGTAAAAATTATTTTTATGCCGACTTGCCCAAAGGCTACCAGATCAGTCAGGACCAGGCGCCCATATGTATTGGCGGCCATATACCTGTAAAACTGGCCGACGGCACTAAAAAAAATATCGCTATACACCATATCCACCTGGAAGAAGATGCCGGTAAAAGCATGCACGACCAGCATCATGCCGATTCGCTGATCGATCTGAACCGGGCGGGCGTACCGCTGATCGAAATTGTATCGGAACCCGACCTGCGCAGTGCCGAGGAAGCCGGTCAGTACCTGACCGAAATTCGCAAGCTGGTACGTTACCTGGATATTTGCGATGGTAATATGGAGGAAGGCAGCCTGCGCTGCGATGCCAACATTTCCGTGAGGCTGAAAGGCGCGGCCGGATACGGCAACCGTTGCGAGGTGAAAAACCTGAACTCCATCCGCAATGTACAGCGGGCCATTGATCATGAATTTGCCCGCCAGGTAAGCGTTATTGAAGATGGCGGCCATATTGACCAGAATACCCTGAACTTTGATGCCGATACCGGCGAAACATCGGTGCTGCGCTCCAAAGAAATGGCGAATGATTACCGTTACTTCCCCGAGCCGGATTTGCTGCCTTTAGCATTAACCGAAGCATTTTTAAATAAGATACGGGCCGAAATGCCTGCTTTACCGGCCGAACTTTATAAAAAATATATAGAGCAGTTGGGCATGTCGGCGTATGATGCTAATGTTATTACGGCCGATTACCATGTAGCCCGGTATTTTGAAACCCTGATTAACTATACTACCAACTATAAAGCCGCGGCCAACTGGCTGATGGGGCCACTAAAAAGTATTATTGACGAAAGCGAAACCGGGGTACTGCAACCACAAGCGCTGGCCGGGCTGATAGCGCTGGTTGATAGCGGTAAGATCAATTATACTATAGCGTCGCACAAGCTTTTGCCGGAGTTGTTAAAAAATCAGGACAAAACGGCTGAGCAGCTGGCTACGGAACTTAACCTGTTTATTAATGAAAGCAGCGACGAGCTGCAGGAATTTATAAAAGAAGCCTTATCCAAATATCCCGATAAGGTAAAGGAATACCAGAAGGGCAAAAAAGGCGTTTTAGGCTTGTTTATGGGCGAAATAATGAAACGCTCAAAAGGCAAAATCGATCCGCAAAAAACAAATCAACTGCTGGTTAAAGCGTTAGAGACAGCTTGATTAAAAGCTAAAAGCCTAAAGCGGGATGTTTGATTAGTGTATTAATGACGTGACTATACTTTCACTTTAGCCATAAAAGGATAAATTTGATAACAGTTAAGAGCTAAGCTTTGTGCTTTAGTCTTTTAGCTTTCAGCTTGTAAACCATGAAAAATAACCGTTTAGCCATTTACAGCATAGCATTGCTGGCTTTAGTTGCCGCTTCCTGCAAGGATAAAAACGCATTTATTATTTCGGGTACGCTGGAGCATCCCGGGGAGATTAAAAAAGTGTACCTGCTGGAGGCTGATAGCGCGCATATTAATGTGATTGATTCCATCAATCTGAGCGAAGGCGGCGATTTTAAATTTAAGCACCAAGCGCCTTATGCCAACCTGTATAAGCTGCGCATTGGCAGTAATATTTTTGATCTGATTGCGCGGGACGGGCAGGAGATCACCTTTAAAACCGATGAAAGCGATACGACACATGCCTATACCATATCGGGTTCGGATGATTCGGAGCGGATTAAAGATTTTAATAAGCTGAGCAATTTTTATGCTGACAAGCTGGGTAAAATAGCCGCGGAATACCAGGCTAAAGCCGAAAAATTAGGCAAAGAGTCGGATTCGCTGGTGAAAATTTATATGCCGCGCTTTCAGGCCGCGCAGGAGGAAAATAATGAGGCTGTTTTAAAATATGTTAATGATAATAAAACATCGCTTGCAGGGTTTTACGCGGCCACATCATTGGATACTTATAAATATGAGCAGCAGCTGGTGGATTATGCCGATGAAATTAAAAACAGCTTTAACGATAACCCGGCAGCCCAGAAGTTTATTAAGCAAATGATGCTGGTTAAACCCGTATCGGTTGGGCATAAAGCGCCAAACTTTACCATTAACGGTATTGATGGGAAACCGGTTAGCCTGGCTGATTACAAAGGTAAATATGTAATGCTCGACTTTTGGGCATCGTGGTGCGCGCCGTGCCGTGCGGAAAACCCCAACGTGGTAAAGCAATACGCGCTATATAAAAACAAAGGCTTTAATATACTGGGAATATCATTAGATGAAAATAAACCCGACTGGCAAAAAGCCGTAGCTAATGATAAATTAACCTGGAGACATGGTTCGGACCTGAATAAGTTTGACGGGCCAACCGAAACGCTTTATCATATCGAAGCTATCCCTTCAAATTTCATCATTGATCCTCAGGGAATTATCATTGCCAAAAATATAACAGGGGCCGATCTTGAAGGATTTTTAAAGAAAACATTTAGCAAGGCTCAATAGAATGTTAAAAAATCGTAATGTTTAACAATTACTTAATATTAACTTAACCGCCAAGTGCATTTAAGCAGGTACTTTTATAACAAAATTCAACCGCATGAGCACATTAGCAAAACAGAAGATATTAATTGTTGACGATGAACCCGATATTCTGGAATTAATAGAGTATAATCTTAAAAAAGAAGGATACCAGGTATTTACCGCCCGTAACGGCCAGGAAGCCATAGCGGAAGCCAAAAGATCGCAGCCCGAACTTATTGTACTGGATATTATGATGCCCAAAATGGACGGCATTGAAGCTTGCCGCATAATGCGCGCTATGCCCGAGTTTAAAAATACCTTTATGGTTTTTTTAACCGCCCGCAGCGAGGAGTATTCGGAAATTGCCGGTTTTAACGTAGGCGCCGACGATTATATAGCCAAACCTATTAAACCGCGCGCGCTGGTAAGCCGTATTAACGCCATCCTGCGCAGAAACTCGGCCCCGGAAGAAGTTACCGAGAACAAGGTTGAAATTGGCGACCTGGTGATTGACCGCGAAGCTTACCTGGTTTTCCAGGCCGGCCAAAAGGTAATACTGGCTAAAAAGGAATTTGAACTGCTATACCTGCTGGCCTCCAAACCCGGCAAAGTTTATACCCGCGAGGTGATCCTGAAAAACATCTGGGAAGATTCGGTAGTGGTAACCAACCGCACCATTGATGTACACATCCGCAAGATCAGGGAAAAACTGGGCGAAAATTATGTATCAACCGTAAAAGGTGTAGGGTACAAGTTTGAGTTATCGTAAAGAGAGATTAGAGATTGGTTAATTAGAGATTAGTTGATCAGATATAAAAAAGGAGACCTGTTGGCTCTCCTTTTTTTAATGGAATTAATTCGATCACTCGCGGTTGCAATATGCGCCGGAGCAAACGCCGGTAGCAAAAAATGGCGTAAGGATTGGGAGGCCGCAGGTCAATGTCATTATTTAAGGGATCATTGCCCGGGAGGAGTACAAGCTAAGAAGCTATCTGAAAATAAAAAGAACGTCATTGAGCGTAACGTGGCAATTAGCCCCCTCTAAATCTCCCCCAAAGGAGGAGACTTTCTTCTTAAGTCCCTCTCCCTCGGAGAGGGATTTAGGGTGAGGCTTCGCGTCATTGCCACGCTACGCTCAATGACGCGATGGTTTAACGCTTATAATAATAGCTAAAAAAATCAAATTTAAACAGCCTCTAAGAAAAACACGTCTCCCGTTAAGCATGCCGTAGCTATGCAACCGGTGGTTAACACTTACGGCGTTAAATAGGTTTAATGCTACAAAGCTTTGGCCCTTGCGGGGTAATTCCTTAAATAGCGACATCGGCCGTATGTACCAACCTGTTACGCACCTACCCTTAGCAGCTAATTGTATATATTTTAGCTACCGGCGTGTTTAACCCATCGGGTTAAATACCTTTTACTAATCACCCATCTCCGTTACTTAGCCCCCGCTGTTTTCTTTTTAACCGCGGTAGCTGCTTTAGCAGCTTTATTTACTACGGCTTTTTTAGCGCTGGCTGTTTCGGCCTTCGCTTTCGATGCGGCTCTTGCGCCTTCGGCTTTAGCTTTGGTTACAGCTTTTGCGGCTTCTGTTTTGGCTTTTGCTATCGCTTTATCAGCTTTGGCTTTGGTATCGGCTGCTTTATCTTTTGCTTCGGCTAATTTGTTTTTGGCTTTAGCGGTAGCCTGGCTGGCTTTTGCGCCCGCTTTTGCTTTTACTGTTGATGCTTTTTGAGTAATGGTAGCTTTTTTGGAGGTTACCTTTTCTTTCAGGTCGTCAATTTTATCGCTGGCCGCTTCTTTAAGATCGTCAAGCTTGTCACCGGCTGCTTCTTTTAGGTCTTCCGCCTTTTCGGTGGTACCTTCCCATAATTCGGCTATGGTTTCTTTAACCTTCTCAAAAAATCCCTTTTCTTCAGGTTGGTTGTTGTTCGTATTCATATTAGTTTTAGATAGGTTGGTGATGTTTAATTATTTGCAATAACTATTCCATAAGTCAAATTGTTGATGGTTTACAGCTGCGGGCAGCTAATAGCTTTACTATTTTAGTTTATTAAGCGTATTTTTGCGGGCTATACCCTGGCTGCGCTGCCTTAAATGGTATACATTATGTGAATATTTTATTATGAAGATCCCCAAATTTGCCGACCTGATTTTATTTGAGAACGACGATATTATTGTAGTTAACAAACCTCCATTCATCAGCTCGCTGGACGAGCGGGAGGGCGGCGAGATCAATATGCTGCGGCTGGCCAAAAACTATTCGGCCGACGCGCAGGTATGTCACAGGCTGGATAAGGAAACTTCGGGGGCGCTTATTATAGCCAAAAACCCGGAGGCCTACCGCCTGATATCCATGCAGTTTGAAAGGCGCCAGATAAAAAAAGTATATCACGCCGTTATTGAAGGCACCCACGTTTTTGAGGATCTGCTGATAGACCTACCCATCCTGAATACGGGCAAGGGCAATGTATCTATTAACCGGCAGGACGGCAAACGTGCCGAAACCTGGTTTAAATCGCTGAAATTTTTTAAACACTATACCCTGGTGGAGTGCCGCCCGGTAACGGGCCGCATGCACCAGATCAGGATCCACCTGGCTACCCAACAGGCCGCCATAGCCGGCGATGAGATGTATCGGGGTAAGCCGGTTTTTTTATCGCAGTTAAAAAGAAAATACCATTTAGGGAAAGACCAGGAAGAGCTACCGGTAATGAAACGCTTTGCCCTGCATGCTTATGAAGTTACTTTTAAGCTTTTATCAGGCGAAAGCATTACCATACACGCCCCCTACCCTAAAGATTTTGAAACGCTGTTGAAATTACTGACCAAGTTTGATAGTTAAGCGTGGCTATCAGGATTTAGTTAAACGGGTAATAAAACGCTACAAAGCTATAATCTCTAACGGAATATCCTTAAAAGGAACTTAGGCATAACCTGTTGAAAGTTTATACAGGCTTACCGCGATAAATGCAACAGATGCATCATTAATAATACCCTATTACAATTTCCCCGAAATCAGCATCGGATGAGGCTTTTAATGCGACTCGCTCTTTTGCATCTGGCCTATCCTGGCATGGCCGCTTAATAAGGCTTTTTGCTCTGCCGGCGAATAGGGCTCGCGGCCGCCAAAATCCTGTACCCAGCAATCATTATACTGCACCGCGCCTACTTCTTTATATAGCGGGTTCATCAGGTTATGGCAATGGTCCTCGCTTTTAAACCAGGCATCCATTACCTCCTGAATGCTTTCCTGCCCGCGGGCAATGTTTTCGCCAATAAAGAAACTTTTATAACCGTTAAAAATATAACCAGCCAAAACAATACGGTCTTCCATACTGCGGCCGTCTTTACTGGTATGGCTGAAATAGTTTTTTTCGCTCATATCCTTAGCATGCCCATAAGCCGATTTTTGAAGCGCGACGTTCCATGCCAAAGGCGCTACCGGCGGCATCCATTTGGTACCGCAATTGCAGCCCTTTTGCCTCACTTTGTTTATCCTGTATAAAAACTCCTGTTTAAAATTTTTGCCGGTGGCAGGTTGCGCACGGGCAGCGTTTATGGTTAGCGCGGTAATCATGAGAAGTAATACCCCTCCAACAATCAGTTTCCTCATCCTGGCCATTATGACTGCTTATAGTGCCCCGGGGTTTAATCAGGCTAAAGTTAATTTTGCTGTTTCCCTTATCCGCGCTTACGCCGGTAATAAATCAATAGCACAATTGCCATTAGGGCTATTGCTATGATGAGTACTATAAGGATACCGTTTTTTTGTCTGAGCTGGCTCTCAAGCCTTTTTTGCTGACTGAGGTATAGAGTTTTTTTTTCGCTTGCTGAGTTGAATCCTGGCTTTTCAGTGCGGCCAGGCGTTGGGCATCAGCGGCTTTGGTGATGGAATCCTCTATAAAATCATGACGTTTTAATGCCGCTGCCGCTGCCTGGGGTTTATTTAACTTGGTATAAAGCACCACATAACTTTGTTGTACGGCCGATTCCTGCTTAGGGAAATGATTTTGCACGGACAAGGTTTTGGCCTCATTCAGATCGCGGGCCGCCAGGCTGTAGTCCTTAATAGCCATTTTGATGTTAGCCAGCTCAACTAATGTGGATATGATATTGGCAGCATCTTTTTGTTGGCGCGACATGGTATTTGATTGCAATATAAACCATTTGGCCTGGCTGTATTTTTTTTGGTCCTTGTACACTTTTACCAGGTTGTTAAAACTGGTGCGCAGGCCCGGTGTATCGTTATAGCTGGAGTAGGCGTGCAGTGCTTTTATAGTATATTCAATAGCTGCTTCCTGGTAAATTTGTTTTATCCTTTTTACGGTGATGGAATCGTACTTTAAATAGTAATTGGCTATTTGCTGGTACAGGTTTGCCCTTAAAGTATCATTGGTAACCAACGATATCTGTTCCTTCAAGGCACTAATATCCAAAGGCGATTTTTGTAGGGGCAGTTCTCTTAAGGTATCATTAACAGCAGGCTCCATCGAGGCTTCAAAAGCAGTCATGTTCACGGCTATTTTTTGGAGCAGGCTGGCCTGCAAAGCCTTATCGGTAACAGAAGCGAAGGGCTGGTTGCCATTTTCCTTGTTAATTTTAAGGTCGGTGAAAGCTACTTTTAAACCGGTGCTTTCAGTTACGGGGAAAACATCGGTACTACTTTCAATACTATCAGCAGTGGCGGTTACGGATGGTTGCGACGGGGTATTTAAAATATTAGCGGTAATTAAAAATTGCTGATCGATATTGCCTGCGCCAATCCATGCCTGGGCATGCGCCGCAAACGTGTATAGTGGAATGAACAGGGTTAAAAGTAATAAGCGTTTTTTCATGGAAGTATCAGTTATACCGACTGATACAAATAATATGCCGTTAATTTTTTTTGGTATTGAGCAGGCTTCGCCGTTTTTAATGATATTAATTAAACCTATAAAAAATAACGTTCAGGGATAACTATGCCAAAGAATCAGGAAATAATGGTTTCGTATTTATTTAAAAATAATTTTACCGGTTTATACCGCATAATAAAATTAAATAATGAAATGCCTGCTATAGCACACACTATGCCTGACAATACGTCCACTATATAGTGATGACTGGCGTAAACCGCTGTAAACCAGATACCCAGCATAACCGCGATAAACACCAAATTAACCCAGCCCAGGCGTTTTTTGAATCCGTAATACACTACAATAACCGGGTAGGACGAATGCAGCGAAGGCATTGCCGCGAATACGTTTGAACCTTTGGCGTAAATAGACTTGAAGATATTGGCGTGAAAGTAATTATCAAAACGGGCCAGCCCACCGGTATTACCAGGCGTATTGGCTATAAACTGAAACCCATGATACTGCACATACCAGGGCGGCGCGGCCGGATACGTGTAATAAATTACAAAGCCCAATAAGTTAACGGTAAAAAAGGTAAGCGCGAAGTATAAGAAATACTTTTTATGAGTAAAAAACAGGTAAGCGGCAAAACCGAGCGGTACGGGAATCCAGCACAGGTAAAACAGGCCGGTAATTACATCAATAAGCGGGCGGTGATTAATTTGCCAGTACTCGTTAACTGTAATTAGTTTACCCTGATAATGTATTCCGAACAGGCTTTTCTCAAAATTATAGAGCCCGGCAATGTGTACCGGGTTATAATTATAATTAGGGAAGGCCTTCATATAATCGAAAATTATCCAGTATACCAGGAATATGGAAAACCCTAAAATAAACTTGCGTGTAACGGGCGAGCTATAGAAAAGACCGTTACAAAGCAATACTAACACTACCTCGTCGCCTTTATAGCCAACCAGGAAATAGGAAAGCAGCATATAAGCAACCGACAGAAAAGTTAAAACACTAATGGATTTAGCGTTTACAGATACGCTTGCGCCCAGGGTGTCGCCCATTTATTTTTTAATAAAATCCGAACGAAAAATCTTATCCCAGAATGCGGAACTAACGCCATAACCTTTACTCGGGTCGGAGTAATGGTGCAGCATATGGTGTTGTTTAATGCGTTTCCACATACCGCCCTTAAAGTTAAAGTGGTGAATGGCGTAATGGCCGATATCATAAACCAGGTAGCCCAATATAAACCCCGAAAAGAAGCCATAAACACAGTTAACCGGCAGCAAGGCCTTAAACAGGAAAAAGAAACCCGTAGCGAGGGGGATACTGGCCGATAGCGGCATAACCAATCGTTTAGCATCGCTTGGGTAATCGTGATGTACGCCATGGAAAATAAAATGCAGCCTTAATGCCCAGGGGGCTTTAGGTACAAAATGAAATACAAAACGGTGCAGTACGTATTCGGTAAAGGTCCATATAAATAAACCAAACAAAAACATCTCGATATAATTGAGCGCGCTTAAGCCGGTTTTAAAAAGCGCCACGTACGTACAGCCCAGTATAACCGGAATATAAACATATAAAGGCACCGTAAAATGCACTTTCGACATACTTTCCAGAAAGTCGCTTTTAAACATTCTTACAGACTCCTCGGAGTTTGAAACATAATTCTTTTTCATTGCTCTCAATCAGGGTTTAAAACGTTCCATGATCTCTTTCCCCGTCGCCGGATCAGTTCCTTTTAATTCAGCATAAACAATATTAGGCAGCCAAAAAGAACCGCCTTCAATTTTCACAAATATACGATTAAGTATGGCTTGCTTTTTGGCAATTGTTGCGAAGATATGATATTTTCCGTCACCGCTTTTTAATAAATTAAGCACAAGTTTTTTATAAGCCACAAAACGAATGTCGTATTCGTTGGGCTTTATTTGTTTAGTGGTAACACCATAGGCAAATTTGCGCTGTATATAGTTCAATTCCTCTTTTTGCCCCTTTTCGGCATATCTAAGCCAGTATACGTGTATGGGTGTTTCGGTATTCAGCTCACCGCTTTTATTCAGGTTCAGTTCATAGATCAGGGTATTGATATTAGGATCGCGCTGTATATAAAACAGCTTGCTGACGTTTGACGGCTCGGGAAAAATAAGTTCCTTTTTATGGGCTCTTTTGGCCGAATCGGTTACAGTAACTAAAAAATTGGTGTTTGTAAAACCTTGCAGATACAGGAAAGTTAACAGGAAAGTAAGTATTAAACGCATTAATCAGGGTTGTTGGTTTTTTCTTTTTCCAGGAGTGACCTTTTAGCATCTATCAGCCGGTTAAACGCGGTGATATTTGTTAAAATCGCAAGCGCCACAATCGGAACGGTGAATATCGAGATGGTTTCAAAAACATGGTACCTTACGCCGGGTATAAACAGCTTGTAATTACCGCCAATGTATTGCGAGGTAACGCCGCATAATATGGCGCAAAGGCCAATGGTTACCACACGTTCGGGGCGCTGCATAAGGCCGCCTTTACATTCAATGCCCAGGCCTTCGGCACGTGCGCGCACATAGCTCACCATCATGGAACCTATAAGGGCTACAAAAGCGAATATGGAGCTTAAAAAGTAATGATGCGCAACCAGGTAATAGCAAATACCTAAAAACATCACCAGCTCGCTATAGCGGTCGAGCACCGAATCGTACAGGGCGCCAAAGGTTGATTTCATGTTACCCAGGCGGGCTACCTGCCCGTCCAGCATATCAAACAAACCGGCAAATAATATCAGGGCGCCTGCCCAGCCTACATAGGTTAAATCGCCGCGGTTGCCTTCTTCGGCCCCTATAATAAATATAACCGCTACACCAACATTTAAAATAAAGCCAATGGAAGTTACCGCGTTAGGCGTAAGGCCTAATTTTATTAAAAGCTTAACAAAAGGATCAATCACCTTGTATATGCCCAACTGTAGGGAAGTTCGCATTGATGTTGCCTGCACTGCCATTTTAAATGTGATAAATATTGTTTAAATATAAAGTTAAAAATCAAATTTAGCCCGTGCACGTATTCCCCAGGTAGAAATACCCGGATGGTCCAGATAATTCAGTCGTTTTACCGCATCCACACGTATAAATTTAAAAATGTTCTCCACACCTACACTACTTTCAATATATGGTGTTTTACCCAGGGCGTAAGTAATAGGCGTTCCATCGCTTTCAACCGGATACTGGTATAGTGACGGATGAACGGACGGATTATTCTGATCCCCTACACTACCATATAACATTTTGAACGAAAATGTTTCGCGAAGTTTCAATTTTTTAAGCAAAGGTACTTTATTAAAGAAAAATCCCATAAAATGCTGATCGATCATTAACGATACCGAACGGTCGCTTACAAACTCCAGGAAGTTCATCAGGTTGTACGATTGCAGATCGTAAGCATACGTTTGGTTGGCATTATGAATGGTAAGCAAAGGATAAGGGATTTGCCCAAACATACGGATGCCTTCCAGCGACACATCTGAATATCCTAATATCGACTCGTAATTGTGCTTATCCAACCTTAAATCAACTGTTTGATAATTGTAGGAACTATTGAACACATCCTTTAAACCGCGCGTGTACTGAGCTGTAAAAATAGGATACTGGTTAGGGATAGGGATCCGGTATATTTTACCCTGATAAAATTGCTCGTGCGGCGCATAGCGCAGTTGTAACGACACTTCGGAGGTGGTTAAATTATGCACCGCGTTTGGAGCCGCACTATTGGCGTTGCCGATAAAATAAAGCGAACCGGCCGGCGTTTGAGTCCAGTTATTAAAGCCCAGCATGTATGAAAAATGGCTTTCAAACTCGTGCACGTAACTTACTCTGTAATTATCGTTATACAAGTACTTATCATTGTTACCGCGTTTAAACGATAGCAGGAAATTGTCTTCCTGTACAAACTGCAGCTGCTGACCCGGTATTTTGGTATCGCGCTGTACGCTGGCCCTGATATAGTGCTGCGGGAATTTGTAAATGGATTTATTGTTAAGCGAATAAGTGGCGCTTAAAAAATACTTCCATTTCTGATCCTTAAAACCGTAAGCGCCATAAGTTTCAAAATAATAGCGTTTGCTTAGTTCGGGCGTGGTACGGCCGCCTACGCGGAACCTTAAACCTTCAACAGGGTTAAAGCTATAAAACGCGTTGGAGGGGCCCAGCTCAAAAGTACCGAACGATTTATAACCGGCCAGCAGCAACGTAGCGATATCCATAGTACGGCGGAACGACGGCATGCTTTGCAGGCTGTCGATATTTTTATAAACCTTTGATTCGGCAGTAGTTAAGGTATCCAGGCGGTTGTTGGCCCAAAAATCATCGCTCCGGTGTTTGGCTTCGTCCGATGTTATTATCGCTTCGCCATCGTAAGTGGTATCCGGCCGGGGCTGGTTCACCTCGTAATTGCTCAAGGTGAGCGTGCGCGTCCCAAATATGCCGCCTTTGCCTTTTTTGTTCAATCCAAAATCGGCCAGTACGTTGCTTTTGCTCAGGTGATAGCGCTTATCGGGGTTCTGCTCAAAATCCAGATCGATGCGGATGGATTTCACAAAATTAAGGTTGATATTTTTATTAACCATAAGCTCAGCCTGCTGTACGGCATAATTACCATCGAGTGTAATATAGATAGTGCCCTCAAAAAGCATATCGGTAGTATTACGTGGGGTAAAGCCCAGCCTAACCAATTTGGTATTGTTAACTACGGTGGTATCCTCAATAAAAAATTTATAAAAGGTAGGGGCCGCGTCAGCTATAGGGCTTAAAAACTGGTTGGTTATCAGGAGGATATTATTCTGATAAATATCAACATTAGTATAAATGTGTTTAATGTATTGGCCAAGCCCCTCGTTATCAATAAAACTACCAAAGTTTACGCTTTTTTCGCCCAATATAACCGTTTTAGTTTTTTCGGGGTTTTTGCGGTAATAGTTTTGCGATAATTTCTCATCCAGGTACATAGGCAGTAAGGATACGCCTGGCACCAGGGTTGTATCGCGGTTATCAAGCACGAACTTATATTTTTTGAAAAACTTTTTTTCGGCTAATTTATCTGATACGTTGGCAAATGAAAGCTGCATCTTGTCATAAGCCTTGTACTCTACATAATTATAGTTTTCGGGGCGGTTTTTGGGTTTGTTTTCAATTACCTTCCTTATCAGCTCAACCGCGGGGTTGCCCTTGTTAGTATATTTTGTTTTTGCAGCCGATACTACTTTTACCTCGTTCAAATTCTGCGCCTCGGGGAAAAGCTTAATATTCAACACCTGCTGTTTACCCGGCACAATGGTTAACGAAGCCGGCTTATAACCTACATAAGTTACTTTTAGCTGCGTTAAATTAAGCTGCGAAGTACGCAGCACATAGCGGCCCTGATCATTGCTGCTTGTGCCGATAGTAGTATTATTGAAAGCAATGGTTACAAATGGCAGTAAATGTTTGTTATTAGCATCCGTTACCGTCCCGGTGATAACAGTAGTTTGCCCAAATGCGTTAATATTGATAAATAAAAATGCAATCAGGAAGGGTAGCTTGGTTAATATATACTTAAAATTCATGTGTTCAAATGCCGTTGCGCATTACAAGTCGCTTTTGGGTTAAAATATTGCATTGTACAATTTGCGACCGGAGCGTAATTGCATGCTGCTTAAACACCAACATACGGCTAAAAATTGTGTATAGTTTGCCTTATGCCGGGGTTAATTATAACGCTTGTAAAAACGTTTCAAAGGTAAAAAAAATCCTTACAGACTATTGTGGTCAAAAAGTCAAATATTAAACAACTGATTAACAAAGAGAGAGGGGCATCAGAACAAGTGGAACAGTAACACAACCTGCAATAGCAAATTGGCATATATGCCGGCTAAAATATCATCAAACATAACGCCCCAGCCACCGGGCAGCGCTTCCAGCCTGCGAATAAATAATGGCTTCGCGATATCGAAAAAGCGGAACAGGATCAGAGCGGCTAATACATACTTCCAGGTTACGGGTAAAAATAGCAGGCTGATACACATGCCGGCTACCTCGTCAATAACCACACGGCCGTGGTCCTTGCCCCAAATGGTTTCAACTACATTGGCCGACCATATGCCTATGGCCGTAATACCGGCGGTAATTAACAGGGAGGGTATAAGCTGATAACCACCGGCCCAGGCTAAGTACCAGCAAATACAACAGGCCACAGCTGCTGCTGTACCCGCCCCTTTGCCCATATAGCCAATGCCCAGGCTGGTGGAGATCAGTTTATGAAAAAACATTATTATTCGGCAAACACATCGTCATAATAGTCAAGGCCCAGATGTGTAATCAGGTCTTCGCCCATTAAATAACGTAAAGTATTTTCCAGTTTTATTTTTTGTTTAAAGATATCATTCTCAGCCTGTAAGCCCGGCGCGGTTTGCGGCGATTTAAGGTAGAACGATAACCATTCCTGTATACCTGTCATGTTAGCGCGTTTGGCCAAATCAATAAACAGGGCCAAATCCAGCGCTACCGGGGCAGCCAGGATAGAGTCGCGGCAAAGGAAGTTGATCTTGATCTGCATTTTGTAGCCTAACCAGCCAAAAATGTCAATATTATCCCAGCTTTCTTTGTTATCGCCATGCGGCGGATAATAGTTGATACGGATTTTGTGGTACAGATCGCCGTACAGGTCAGGGTTTTCTTCTGGTTTCAATATATCTTCCAGCACACCCAGTTTAGAAACTTCTTTTGTTTTAAAGTTATCCGGATCATCCAATACCAAACCATCGCGGTTACCCAGGATGTTGGTTGAGAACCAGCCCCGTACACCTAATGAGCGTGCGGCTAAACCCGGCGCTAAAATGGTTTTCATTAAAGTTTGGCCGGTTTTGAAATCCTTACCCGCGATAGGGGTTTTAGTTAATTTGGCAAGTTCTATCAGCGCGGGGGTATCAACGGTTAAGTTAGGAGCGCCGTTAACAAAAGGCACGCCTAATTTTAACGCCGCGTAGGCGTAAAGCATACTTGGCGAAATCAGCTTATCATCATTTTTTAAGCCTTCTTCAAACTTAGCCAATGTGCTGTGCACGTCCGAATCTTCAAAATAAATTTCGGTTGAACCGCACCACAATACTACTACCCTGTTCAGGCCGTTTTTTTCTTTAAAGCTTTTGATGTCATTCATCAGCTCGTTTGCCATATCCTGGCGGGTGCCTGTTTTAATGTGGGTACCTGTAAGGTTTTTGGCGTAGTTTTTATCAAACGCGGCTTTCATCGGTACAACCGATTCCAGTTCGGCTTTTACCGAGAATAATAAACCCGGTTCCAATACCGCAGCGTTCATAGCCGCCTCATACACGTTATCCGAAAAAACATCCCATCCGCCAAAAACAATATCATCTAATTTGGTTAATGGAACAAAGTCTTTAATTTTCGGGTTCCGGTTCTCGGTTCTTTTTCCTAAACGAATGGTGCCCATTTGGGTGTGTGAACCAATTGGTTTTGAAATGCCTTTTTTTACGGCCTCAACACCGGCAATAATGGTAGTTGCAACTGCTCCAAGGCCCGGTATCAAAATACCAAGTTTACCTTCGGCAGGTTGGATGTTATTTTTCATTGTGTGTTTATTTGTGTATTAATATATAAAACTGGTTACAGCCAGTTATTGGCTCTATACCAGGTAATAGTTTCGGTTACACCTGCCTCCAGATTGTATGCGGGGTAAAAACCAAGGTCGTGGCGGGCATCGTCAATATTACAAAACCAATTTACGGCAGTAAGTTCGTTCAGCTTTTCGGTATTCAGTATAGGGGTTTGTTTGCGCAAAGAACCAATAAATTCGGAAACAGTTGCAATAATTTTTACAAACTTGACGGACAGATGAAATTTGAACGTTTTTACACTTAAAACACTTTTGGTAATATCGGCCAGTTCATACCGGTCGTAAAAGTTACCATCGCTTAAATTATAAGCTTTTCGGCGGCCTGCAAACAAAGCCTTAACGCCTGCCATGGCTAAATCCTTTACATAAATAAAACTCAGCTTTTGCCGGTCGGTGCCAATATATGGCTCAATCCCCTTTGCAAATTGCTTAAAGGCGAGGTAAATGCCGGTATCGCGCGGGCCGTAAACAGCTGTAGGGCGCAATATGGTATAATTTAAATTAGCAATAGCTTTTAAACGATCCTCGGCCAGCAGCTTGCTTTCGCCATAAGCGGTAACCGGGTGGGGGGTGTCGTCGTCATTAATAATGCCGGTTAATGTTTTAAGCGGCCCTACCGCGGCAAGGCTGCTGATAAATATAAATTTTTTAAACCCCGGGGCCGACGCGGCGGCACTGGCTAAATTAACCGTATAATTTACATTCACCGCGTTGTAAGCGGCGGCCCCGCTGGCTCGGGTTAAACCGGCAGCATGTATAATATATTGATAATCGTTACTGATAATTTCCTGCTTCAGGGAGTTAATGTTATTAAAATCAGTATAGGTATAGGTAATATTAAAATGTTTAAGATGCGCTATTTTACTGCTTTTCCTTACAGCGGCAAATACTTCCAGGTTGTTGTTCAGGGCCTCCTCAATTAAATGATAGCCTACAAATCCACTTGCCCCGGTTATTAGTATCCGCTCCTTCATATCGCCTTCTCGTATAACCTGTATTTTTTGTAAGGGTCGCCTTTTATGGCTTTTATGGCCTCGTTGATCAGGGTATTGTTTTCCAGTGTCCAACCGGCCTCGGCGTGCTTATATCCTTTTCTTTTGTACTCCTTTATAATGGTGCCGTACAAGCAGGCTTCAATACCCATTTTACGATACCCTTCTACCACCCCAAGCGCATATATCCGGATGCTTTGTATTTTGCTTTTGCCAAATAGCAGTTTAAATAAACCGGTAGGGAATAACCTGCCACGTTTAATATTCCTGAATAGCTCGTTATAATTGGGCAGAGCGAGGCCAAAAGCTACTATTTTGCCATCCTGTTCGGCTACCAGCGCGAAATCAGGGTCGAGTATCAGTTTCAAATCTTTGGCCAGGTAATCAAACTCATCGTCGGTTAAAGGCACAAAGCCGGTGTTTTGGTCCCAGGCCGAATTATATACCTCGCGTAGTTTAACTGTTTCTTCTTTAAAATTTTTAAGGCTTACCTTCCGGATAACAATATTGTTTCTTTTTAAACGCTCCTGAAGGGCGTCCAATAATTTAACCGAACGGTCATCATAATTACCGCCATCCCAATGCCAGGCAATCAGGTCTACCTGTTTTTCAAACCCGGCCCGTTCAATAAGCCGGGCATAATAAGGCGCGTTATAAGTTTGCATCAAAAACGGCGGACTGTCAAATCCTTCAATCAGCAAGCCGCAAGGCTCGTTGGTTGAAAAATTAGTGGGGCCGATAAATTTCTGATCAACACCCTTATCCTTCAGCCACGCGGCGGCGGTGCTAAAAAGCAAATCGGCCGTCTCCTGATCGTTGACACAATCAAAAAAGCCGAAAAAACCGTCGTTAACTTTATTGTACTGGTTATGGCCGTTATTAAGGATAGCGGCTATACGGCCCACTACCTGATGGCCATTATAAGCCAGGAAACATTGCAGGGAGTTGTGTTTGTGAAAAGGATGCTTTGTCAGCAAATCCCGTTGCGCTATAAACAGTTCCGGAACGTAGTTCGGGTCATCCTGATACAAATCATGCGGAAAATCAATAAATGCAGCTAATTCTTTTGCGGAGCTTACAGATATAATTTTTTTCACAGGCCTTTTTGAAATTCTATAGGTTATAAAACAGCAACCTTTTGGCAGATACCTTCATGCGCAGGCAACCTTTATAATAAAGGTATACCTGCGCATGCGGGTTTTTTATATTTTTTCTTTAATGGCGGTAACGCCAACCTCTTTGAAGGCTTTGGATATTTTATCAACAGCTTCCTCAATTTGCTCAAAGGTATGAGTAGCCATTAAGGAGAAACGAAGCAAAGATGAATCGGAAGGGACAGCAGGCGATACAACCGGGTTAACAAATATACCCGCATCCTGCAGGTGTTTGGTTACCATAAATGTTTTATCGTTATCCCTTACATATATAGGTAGTATAGGGCTTTCGGTAGGGCCTAAATCAAAGCCTTCGTCAACCAGTAAGCGCATGGCGTAATTGGTATTGGCCCATAATTTAGCTATACGTTCCGGTTCCGATTCTATAATATCCAACGCGGCAATTACACTGGCAACTGATGCCGGCGGCATGCTGGCGCTAAACATTAAGGCCCGGGCGCGGTGTTTTAAATAATCAATGGTAGCGGCGTCGCTGGCAATAAAACCACCTAACGAGGCTAATGATTTACTGAACGTACCCATAATAAGGTCAACCTCATCAGTAAGGCCAAAGTGCGATGATGTACCGGCGCCTTTAACCCCGATTACTCCAAGGCTATGCGCGTCATCAACCATAATATTGGCGCCAAACTGATCGGCCAGCGCAACAATTTCGGGTAATTTAACAATATCGCCTTCCATGCTGAATATCCCATCCACGGCGATCACCTTAACGGAATCTTCCGGTAAAATGCTCAGCTTACGCTGAAGATCGGCCATATCGTTGTGAGCGTATTTAATTACCCTTGAAAAGGAAAGCCGGCTGCCGTCAATTAAGGAGGCATGGCCATATTCATCAAGTATCAGGTAATCATTACGGCCCGTTATGCACGATAATACACCCAGATTTACCTGGAAGCCCGTGCTAAACAATACAGCCGCTTCTTTACCAACGTATGTGGCTAACCTGTCTTCCAGCTCGATATGAATATCGAGCGTGCCATTTAAAAAGCGCGATCCCGCACATCCCGTACCGTACTTATCAATTGCTCTTTTGGATGCTTCCTTAATTTTAGGATGATTGGTTAATCCTAAATATGAGTTAGATCCGAACATTAAAACACGTTTACCGTCAATCATAACTTCCGTGTCCTGTCCAGACTCAATGGGCCGAAAATAAGGATATAACCCTGTTTCTTTTATTATTGCCGCATCTTTGAACTGAGCAATTTTATCATGTAGTTTTTTACCCATGTATTAACTCTGCTTAAATTTTTTGTAAAAATACCATGAAAAAGCTAATTACGTACATCAAGTTTATAATTTTTTTAACAATGCCATTCCGGCCCGGGCTTTTTCCCAACATGCAAATTAATTAAAATTTTTATTAAAATATTGACATTGTTTTGTATTTTCTTTTTTTAAACCTTCAGGCCCCCTTTACCGGTAGTCAAATTGTCAAAAAAATGTAACAGATTTAATAGATGGTAAATCCTAAATATATTAATAGGATATTCGCACCACTTTTCCCTCCCCTGGTTAGTATCACTATTGTTTTACAATTGTTGCTACGCAAGTTATTTCAATTTATGAAAAACAGATTCCCCTTACTAATATTATTATTTTTTCCTTTTAGCCTGCTGGCTCAGTCTCAAACAGATACCGTACCCGCTACATTAAGTTTAAGCCAGTGTATTGATTATGCCCTGCGCAATCAACCGGCAGTACGGCAGGCCGGTATTGACGAAGCCATTAATGAGCGCGATATCAATATCGCTACTTCCGCCTGGTTGCCCCAGGTTAACTCGGCAAACAGTGTGCAGCATTATTTTAAAGGCGGCCCCGTAAGCGCTGGCTCAACCACCGCTGCTACCGGCAATGGCGATATCCATAACAGTTCAGTTTTAGGCATCCAGGCCAGCCAGGTTATTTATAATAACGATGTGCTGCTGGCCTCAAAAGCCTCGAAATTTTCGCGCGAATATTATAAGCAGAACACCGCGAGCTCCCGGATCAATGTAGTATCGGAGGTAAGTAAGGCTTTTTATGATGTGCTGCTGTCGCAAAAACAACTGGATATCATTAACGAGGACATTGTACGCCTGCAGCGCAGCTTAAAAGATGCCTACGCGCGTTACCAGGCCGGTATAGTAGATAAAACAGACTATAAGCAGGCCACCATATCGCTGAATAATTCGACGGCTATCCGCAAACAAACGCAGGAAGCTATTAAAAGTAAAACCGCTTATTTAAAGGAGCAGATGGGTTTAACCGCCGGGCATCCGTTAAATTTGCAGTATGATTCCACCCGCTTTGAACACGAGGCTGTTATTGACACCAACCAGACACTGGACTATGCCAACCGCATAGAATACCAGTTGCTGCAAACCAAAAAGAATATTGACCTGCTTAATATCAATTATTATAAGTATGGCTTTTTGCCATCTCTTTCGGCTGTGGGGGCATATAATCTTAATTATTTCAGCAATAAAACATCAACGCTCTATAACCAGTCCATACCGAACGCGTATGCGGGGCTAACCCTGTCCATACCCATTTTTACCGGCACCAAACGCTTGCAAAACCTGGCCAAGGCCCGTTTAGAGGTTGACCGCGCTGACCTGGATATTACAGATACCAGGAACATTATTTATACCCAATATGTACAGGCATTGGCCAATTATAAAAGCAACTATACCAATTGGCAGCTTTTAAAACAAAACGTGGACCTGGCTAAGGATGTATATAATGTAGTTAGCCTGCAATACAGGGAGGGCATTAAAACTTACCTGGATGTAATTGTATCGCAAGCCGATCTGCGTACTGCCGAACTGAACTATTTCAATGCCCTGTTTAATGTGCTTTCCAGTAAAATTGACCTGGAGAAAGCCCTGGGCACATTAAATCCGACCACTAATAATTGATTACGAAAACTATGAAAAGGATATATATTTATTTAATGCCCGTAGCCTTGCTGGCTATTGCATCATGCGGAAATAACACTGCTCCACAAAGCACGGCTATACCGCCAACCCCGGTATCGGTAACCGAAGCCAAACGTGGCGACGCTTTGTATTACGACCAGTACCAGGGCACCGTGGTGGCTATTAATACGGTTGAATTGCGCAGCCAGGTAAGCGGGTTTATTACCGGTATATTTTTTAAGGACGGCGAGGTGGTACATAAAGGCCAAACACTTTTTGAAATTGACCGCCGTAAGTACCAGGCCGCTTATGACCAGGCCCAGGCCAACGTTTTAAGTGCGCAGGCTAACCTGATAAAAGCCCAAAAAGATATCGACCGTTATAATATGCTGCTTAAGCAGGACGCTATTGCCCGCCAAACGGTTGATAATGCCGTTGCTACTTTTGAAACATCCAAAAGCCAGGTGGCCGTAGCCAAAGCCCAGTTGGAATCGGCCGCTACCGATCTTTCTTATTCGGTAATTAAAGCGCCGTTCAGCGGCCGCATAGGTATTTCTCAGGTTAAATTGGGTACGCAGGTAACCACGGGCAGCACTTTGCTGAATACCATATCCGCCGAAAACCCTATAGCGGTTGATGTAGTGATTAACGAGCAGGATATCAGTCGTTTTTATGAGCTGCAAAAACACCCTACCGATTCCACCTTCCGGTTAAAACTATCAAATGATAGCCTTTACAACAAGCCCGGGCGTATCCTGGCTATTGACAGGGGCGTGAACAACCAGACCGGCACTATTAAAGTGCGTGTGCAGTTTGATAACCCGAATGATGTATTAAGAGATGGCATGAGCGGTGTGCTGAAAGTATTGAATAGTGAATCGGGCGATCAGGTGATCATCCCTTACAAGGCGGTAACCGAGCAAATGGGCGAATTCTTTGTATTTGTAACCCAGGATACCATCGCTATACAGAAAAAAGTAAAAATAGGCCCGCGTTTAAATAATAATGTAGTGATTGTGGACGGCATTAAACAGGGCGATATGGTAATTACCGATGGCTTTCAGCGTTTGCGCGATAGCGGAAGGATAGCCCTCGATGCTCCTAAACAAACCCCCGCGGCTGGTGGTGATAAAGCCGCTCAACCAGGTAAATAACAGCGGTATTTTCTTTTAAAATTAATTAGATGATAGCAGAAACCTTTATAAAAAGACCCGTTACCGCGATTGTTATTTCCATAGTTATTGTAGTAGTTGGTATTTTAGCTATAACTACTTTGCCCGTTGGGCAATACCCCGAAATAACTCCCCCAACAGTAACCATAAGCGGTAATTATACCGGTGCCGACGCGCTTACGGTGGAACAAACCGTAGCCACGCCTATTGAAACGCAGGTTAACGGCACCCCGGGAATGACCTACCTGCAAAGCAACAGTACCAACAATGGCGCGCTCAGCATGACCGCCAACTTTGAAGTGGGTACCGATATTAACATAGCCGCGCTCGATGTGCAGAACCGGGTAGGCATTGCCCTCCCATCCCTGCCGCAGGAAGTGCAGCGTTTGGGCTTAACCGTTCGTAAAAAAAATCCAAGCATATTAATGCTGGTGGCGCTGTTCTCGCCTAAAGGGGAGCATAACGTAACCTTTCTGGATAACTATGCCAACGTATTTATAAAAGATGCCCTGTTGCGCGCCAAAGGCGTAGGCGACGTAGTGTCGCGCGCGGACGATTTCAGTATGCGTATCTGGCTTAAGCCGGATAAGCTGGCCGCCCTGGGCATTACCCCGGCCGATGTTACCGCCGCGCTTAATGAGCAGAATGCGCAGGTTGCCGCCGGCACCATAGGCGCTACCCCGCAGGAACAAGGGCAAACTTTTGAATATTCGGTACTGGTAAGGGGCCGTTTAAGCAAGCCCGAAGAATTTGGCAACGTAATAGTGCGCACACAACCCGGCACAGGCGCGGTAGTGCATTTAAAAGATGTAGCACGCATAGAGCTTGGTAAATTTAACTACTCCGGTAATTCATATGTCGATGGTAAAAGGGCGTCGTACCTGTTAATTTACCAGGCACCGGGCAGTAACGCTATTGAAACGGCCGAAAATGTTTACGCCACCATGGTTAAGCTAAAAAAATCATTCCCGGCCGGGGTTGATTACGTGGTGCCGTTTGAATCTATTACGGTTGTGAAAGTATCGGTACATGAGGTGGTGGAAACACTGATCATCGCTTTAATACTGGTAATTATCGTAGTGTTCCTGTTCCTGCAAAGCTGGCGTACCACGCTTATCCCGGTACTGGCTATCCCGGTATCTATCATCGGTACGTTCATCTTTTTTATACCGCTGCATTTTACCATTAACACGCTTACGCTGTTCGGTTTTGTACTGGCCATCGGTATTGTGGTGGATGACGCCATTGTAGTGGTGGAAGCGGTAGAGCACTATATTGAGGAACAAAAAATGTCGCCTAAAGAAGCTACCCTGCATGCCATGCGCGATATATCGGCGCCGGTTATCGCCATCGCTTTAATATTGGCGGCGGTATTTGTTCCCGTAGGTTTTATTCCGGGTATCGTAGGGCGCTTGTATCAGCAGTTTGCTATTACTATAGCTATATCGGTGTTGATATCGGCATTTGTGGCCCTATCATTAACCCCGGCTTTGTGTACGCTGCTGTTAAAACCGCACGATCCGAATAAAAAATCGTGGTTGGATAACTTCTTTAAAAAATTCAATGCCTGGTTTGAGCGTACCACCGGTAAATATCGTCACGGTGTGGACAGGGGTATCAAAAACTCAAAGTTTGTTATCATTATACTGGTTTGTATTATAGTAGGTACCATTTTACTGTTCAAAAGTAAACCCACCGGCTTTATACCTACCGAGGATGAAGGGCGTATTTATATTACTTACGATCTGCCCGAAGCATCATCGACCGAACGTACGGTAGCTATATTACACCAAATGATGGATACCCTGGCTAAAGTGCCGGAAATTTATCATTACGCGGCTTTAGGCGGTTTAAATGTGGTGAGTTTCGCTACCAAATCAAACAGCGCTACCATATTTGTGCAGCTTAAACCCTGGGACCAGCGTAAGCTGACTTCACTGCAACTGGTGCCGATATTACAGAAAAAACTGGCTTTCTTTAAAGAGGCCAATGTGGTGGTTATTCCGCCGCCGGCCATACCGGGCTTAGGTACCACGGCGGGTTTTTCCTTCGTTTTGGAGGAAAAACAAGCCGGAGGCGATATTAAAAACTTTGAAAAGGTGTTGCAAAACTTTGTAGCCGCGGCCAATAAGCGCCCCGAAATTGGCAAGGCTTTCTCGTTCTTTACCGCGCGTACCCCTGCTTACCAGTTAACTATTGACAGGGAAAAGGCCAAGCGCCTGGGTGTCCAGATCTCGGACATCAACAACACCCTGCAAACGTTTATGGGCAGCGCCTATATTAATGATTTTACCATATATGGGCGTAACTTCAGGGTACTGGCGCAGGCCGATACCAATTACCGCACCAATATGGATAACCTGGGGCAATATTTTGTGCGTAACCAGCAAGGTACCATGGTGCCTTTAAGTACGCTTACCAGCTATAAGATGATCGAAAACGCGCCGCTGATATCGCACTACAACTTGTTCCGTTCGGCTGAAGTGGATGGCAACCCTAAAGAAGGCTACAGCAGCGGCGACGCGCTGAACGCGCTGGAGGAGGTGGCCGCCCAAACATTGCCGCAGGGCTTTGGCTACGAGTTTTCGGGCCTAAGCCGCGAGGAAAAGTTATCGGGATCTAAAACCATATATATATTTATGCTTTCCATCAGCTTTGTGTTCCTGTTTCTGGCCGCGCTGTACGAAAGCTGGTCGGTACCGTTCTCGGTATTGCTGGCTGTACCTTTAGGCGCGTTTGGTGCTATCCTGTTCCTTACGCTGAATAAAACCCTGGTGGATAATATTTACGCGCAGATAGGCTTAATAACCCTGATTGGTTTGGCGGCCAAAAACGCTATCCTGATTGTGGAATTTGCCAAGGAGCGTGTAGATAGGGGGATGGATCTGGAAGAAGCTACGCTGGAAGCGGTCCGGTTGCGCCTGCGTCCTATCATCATGACCTCTATGGCCTTTATTTTAGGGGTAACCCCATTGCTATTCGCGGCAGGCGCCGGCGCGGAAGCCCGTAAAACCATTGGCTGGACGGTATTTGGCGGTATGCTTGGCGCTACATCGCTGGCTATATTTATTGTGCCGGTGCTATTTTATATTATTACAAAAATAGCTTACGGTAAAAAGAAGCTGGCCGAACTGCATAAGCATTATAAGCCCGAACCCGAGGCCGAAAAGCACCGGATTGATTAGAAATTTCATTAATATTTCATGCCAAGCCACCTGAACGGGTGGCTTTTTTGTTATAATTCTGATAAGCTATACAAAACTGCCATTGAAACTAAACACTTTTGTTTGTACCATTACCCCCTAACCGGTGTACGATAAAAATCCTGACTTTCGGATGAGAATAGTAAAAAATGTGTTTTTGCGGGTCGATCCGTATTGATTGTCAAGTGTTAAGGATGTGTTAAATTGATTACAGATTTAATATTGAAGTGTTAAATTAATGATACATGCCTTGCTTTTTAACAATTTTGGCAAAGTAATTGTAAATGTGGTAGTGTAACAATCTAAATTATTGTTCACTTATACATGAAAATGAAAATGAAAAATTCAACTAAATTAGTAGCGATCGCTATAGCGGCAGTGGCTACTTTCTTCGGCACAAATGTTAAAGCACAGGATTCAAGTCCATGGCGTTTAGGTATTGGCGTTGAAGCCGGTGCACCGACAGGAAACGCTCATGACGTTTCCAACTTTTCACTGGGCGGTACCGCACGTTTACAATACGGTGCAGATAAAGGCCTGGCCTGGACCTTAACTTCAGGTTACTACAACATGTTCCTTAAGGCACCCTACAAAGACATCCCTGGTGCACAGGACCTGGGCATTGTTCCTGTTAAGTTAGGTATCAAAGCCTATTTTGCCCCAAGCTTTTATTTTGGAGCAGAAGCAGGTGCCGGTTTTGAAACCAACACCGGTGGTAACACCAAACTGATCCTGTCTCCGGGCCTGGGCTGGTCAAGCACCTCATGGGATGTAGGCGCCCGTTACGAAAACTTCTCCGGACAGGGTAACAACTATGGCCTTGCCGGTTTACGTGTAGCTTATGGCTTCGGTTTGTAATTTATAGTATTTAATAAACCAAAAATCAAAAGCCCTTCTGCCAATTGCGGAAGGGCTTTTGATTTTTGCCAAATATCCAGCACGTTGTTGGATGCTCTTTTATTTATTCTTTAAGCTCCCTGCGGCAGCCTCATCTAAAAACCATTGCACATCACCTTCCTTAGTGATCAGCTGCGCTGGGTAATTATCAATATCACGTTCGTCTTCCAGCACATGATGCACGGCGAGGGCCTTAGCCTCACCATAAACCAAAAAGGCGATGTGCCTGGCCTGGTTAATTAACCGTGCCGTCATGCTGATGCGAAACACTTGCTGATCCCCCAGGAAAACCTCTTTTACCGAAGCGGTATCATCATGCAATATAGGTGTGTAAGGAAATAAGGAGGCCGTATGCGAGTTATCGCCCAGGCCAAGCAGCACCATGTCAAACACCATTGGCTTGCCCTTAAAATACTCCTGTATGGCTGAGGTATACGCTTTAGCGGCGGCTTCCGGACTATAGCTGGTATCTACCGCGTAAATGTTAGGATGAGGAATATCAAGCGGGATAAACATTGCTTTTTTAGCCATCAGGTAATTGCTGTCCTTATCGGTTTGCGGCACATTCCGTTCGTCGCCAAAAAAGAAATCAACCTTGCTCCAGGCCAGCGCGTCCCGGTAGGTAGTCGCCAGCAATTCATACAGCTTTTTAGGCGATGATCCACCGGATAGCGATACAGAGAACCGGCCATGCCCGGCAATGGCAGCTTTACCGGTAGTCACAAAATATTCGGCCAGTTGCACCAGCACATCAGCCTCGGTAGCCGCGATATTTAATTTTACAGACATATTTTATTTTTAATTTTTCATAGAGACACCTGATTATGTGCCTCCCCTATCGTATCTATCCAAAAAGAGACACATCATCATGTGTCTCTACGGATGTTATTTTTTACCGTTCAACGGCAGCGTGAACCAATGGAAACCGTCGCGTGCAATTAAAGCCTCTGCATTCTCGGGGCCCCATGAGTCGGCCGAATAATTAGGGAAGCTCAGGCTCTTTTTATTCTGCCACGCGTTCAATATCGGCATAATCAGTTCCCAGGCGCTCTCCACCTGGTCGCCGCGCATAAACAGGGTTTGATCGCCCAGCATAGTATCCAGCAGCAGGGTTTCATAAGCCTCGGGCGCCTGGTTGGTGTAGGTACCTTTATAATCAAATACCATATCCACGGCATTCAATATCATATCCAGGCCCGGGCGCTTGGCCTGTACCTGTAAACGGATGCTCATTTCGGGCTGTATGCTAATGATCAGCCTGTTTTGCTGCCAGCTTTCTGTTGACTCGGAAGGGAAAACCCTATGCGGAACATCCCTGAACTGAATGGTAATTACCGATGCCGACTGATGCAGGCGTTTGCCCGTACGCAAATAGAACGGTACACCCTGCCAACGCCAGTTATCTACAAAAAACTTAACGGCGGCAAAAGTCTCGGTGTTCGATTGCGGGTCGACATTGACCTCTTCGCGATAGCCAGGTACTTCCTTGCCTTCCATCCAGCCTTTAGCGTATTGGCCGCGCACGGCCGAATTACGTACATCATCCGCGGTAAATTTGCGCATGGCACGCAGTACTTCCACCTTACGGTTGCGTACCTCGTCCGAATCAAAGCTGATCGGCGTTTCCATAGCCACCAGGCAAAGCAATTGCAGCAGGTGATTCTGGATCATATCGCGCAAAGCGCCCGAACCGTCGTAGTAATCGCCACGGTCTTCCACGCCCAGTTGCTCGGTTACCGAAATCTGTACGTGTTCAATGTAATTACGGTTCCACAGCGGCTCGAACAGGGAATTGGCAAAACGGAAGGCCATAATATTCTGTACGGTCTCTTTGCCCAGGTAATGGTCTATACGATAGATCTGGCATTCGTCAAATATACTGGCTAACAGTGTATTCAATTCCTTGGCCGATTCCAGATCGTGCCCGAAAGGCTTTTCTATCACCACACGGGTACGATGGGTATCCTGGGTAAGTTTGCTTTTTGACAGGTTGGAAGCGATGATAGGGAAAAAATTAGGAGAAACCGCCATATAATAGATCACATTGGCTTTGGTTTTCCATTCGGCGTTATGCTTTTCTACCCGTACGCCAAACTCCTTATAAGTTTCATGATCTTTTATATCAGCAGACTGGTAAAAAACATGCTGCGAAAAATCATCCCACTTTTTCTTTTCCGCTTTTCCGCTGCGCGAAAACTCGTTAATACCTTCCAGCAGTTTCTCCCGGTATTGTTCATCAGAAAATTTGGTGCGACCGGTGCCGATGATGGAAAAATGACTGGGCAGCCAGCCATCTAAAAACAAATTGTAAAGGGCCGGGGCCAGTTTACGCATGTTCAGATCGCCGGTACCGCCGAAAATGACAAATATGGTAGGGTCGGATTTAATTGTGTTCATTGTGTGAGTCAGATTAATTGTTTTTGGCCGTCCACTGCGTATGGAACACCCCTTCCTTGCCTATCAGTTCATAAGTATGGGCCCCAAAATAATCGCGCTGCGCCTGTATCAGGTTCGATGGCATCCGCGCGCTGCGTAACGCGTCGAAATAACTCAGGCTGGCTGTATAAGCCGGCGCGGCAATACCCGCGGCAATGGTTTTTGACAGTACCGACCGGATGCCCGGCGCGGTGTCATTCACCAATTTTTGCACACCTTCATCCAGTAAAAGATGGGCCAGGCCATTATCCTTAGTGTAGGCGTTATAAATATCGTACAGGAACTGCGAACGGATGATACAGCCCGCGCGCCAGATCTTGGCAATTTCAGCCAGTTTCAAATCATACTTATACTCGGCCGACGCGTTGGTTAACAAGTGCATGCCCTGCGCGTAAGAAATGATCATACTGAAATAAAATGCCTGTTCCAACTCGGTCAAAAATTGCCCGGTATCCGCCACGCTCAATTGCGGGGCTTCCTTGCTATATAATTTGGCGGCTTCCACACGTAGTTTTTTGTATTTAGACAGATCGCGCATGGACACGGCCGAATCCACCGTTGGGATAGGCGCCTGCAGGTCCATAGCCACTTGCGATGTCCATTTACCGGTACCTTTGGCGCGTGCCTCGTCCTTAATATCGTCAATCAGTAAATGATCGGTGCCGGGAGCTTTGAACTTCAGGATATCCTTGGTAATATCTATCAGGAACGATTGCAGCCTGCCGCTATTCCATTTTTCAAATACCTGCTGAATAGCGTTATCGTCCAGCTTCAAGCCTTTTTTCAATATCTCGTACGTTTCAGCTATCAGCTGCATTAGCCCATACTCGATACCGTTATGCACCATTTTTACAAAATGACCAGCCGCGCCCGGACCAATATAGGTTACACATGGCGCGCCGTCTTCCGCTTTAGCGGCAATGGCTTCCAGTATGGGTTTCATTACCTTATAGGCTTCCTTGTCGCCGCCCGGCATAATGCTTGGGCCACGGCGCGCGCCTTCCTCGCCACCCGATACGCCCATGCCAAAAAAGTGGAAGCCCTGGCTTTCCAGTTCGCCCACACGGCGGTTGGTATCGGTAAAGTGCGAGTTGCCGCCATCAATAATAATATCGCCTTTATCCAGTAAAGGAATCAATTCGGCAATTACATCATCAACAATTTTACCGGCGGGCACCAGCATCATAATAGAGCGGGGGATGGATAAGCTGGCTATAAACGGCTCAATTTGGCTAAAGCCCTTCAGGTTTTTGTTTTTATCTTCCTGCTCCAGCAATGCTCCCTTGGAGGCATCTTTATCAAAACCGGCACCGGCAAAACCGTGGTCGCCCATGTTCAGTAACAGGTTGCGGCCCATGGTTCCAAGGCCTATCATGCCGAAAGCATATTTTTTTGTATCACTCATTTTATTGATGATTTTCGTTCTTAAGGTCGATTAATATTTTTTTGGTGGTTTCGAAACCGGTATGCTGAAACGCGCGGATGCCCAATTTTTGTGCTGTGTTTACAAACATGATCCGGTCGTCGAAATAAACACATTGCTGGGGCGATACCTGGGCTATGCCCATAGCCAGCTGCCATATACCGGGGTCGGGCTTGCGCATTTTTACTTCGCACGATGAGATAAAGGCATCGAAACAATCGTGCAGGCCAAATTTTTTGACCCGGTAATCGTTCAGTTCCTTACCCTCGTTATTAATGGATATTACACGGAAACCGCAATCCTTTTTCCATTCTTTTAGCCATTGCAGCATATCCGGTAATTCTACCGACTGCTCGTAAATAAAAGCCTTAAAATCCTCGCGGGTAAAGTTTCGTTCGTGGTTGAAGATTACGGTATCCAGGTACTCATCCAGCGTAACGCTGCCAATTTCGTATACGTTAAATATGAAATTATGCAGGGCGTTCACCTCCTCATAATCCAGCTTAAAACGTTTGGCCGCCAGCTTGCGCGATTCGTGCCCCCAGCCATTGGTAAGCAGTATGCCCCCAATGTCAAAAAAAAGGATCTTTATCCGGTCGCTGTTCATGGCGTTAATATTTATCCTTTGTTTTTCTGATCTTCAATAGCCTGCAGCAGTTTTTCAAATGGCTTGTTAAATTTATCAATGCCCTCGTCTTCCAGTTGCTGAGTGATCTGATCGATATCAATACCGGCCGCTTTTAATCTTTCCAGGGATTTTGTGGCTTTATCAAGCCCCTGCTCCAATGTATTGGCAGCAATACCATGATCGCGGAAAGCTTCAATGGTTTCCAACGGAACAGTATCAACCGTATCGGCACCTATAAGGGCCTCTACATACTTGGTATCCTTAAACGATGGGTTTTTGCTGCTGGTGCTGGCCCAAAGCAAACGTTGTGGTTTGGCGCCCTGTGCCGCCAGTTTTTCCCAGCGCTCGCCGCTGAATACTCTTTTATAAATTTCGTAAGCTTTTTTAGCCGACGCGATGGCAATTTCGCCTTTCAAATCGCCCAGGCCTTTTTCATCCAGCATAGGGTCAACCAATACGTCGATCCGGCTTAAAAAGAAGCTGGCTACCGATGAGATATGACCGATGGAATGCCCTGCTTTCAGGTGATCTTCCAAACCGGAGATATAAGCTTCGGTCACTTCCTCGTAACGCGGAAGGCCGAACAACAAGGTAACGTTGATATTAATGCCTTTGGCAATTGACTGCCTGATGGCTGCCAGGCCAGGTTGCGTACCCGGGATTTTGATCATCACGTTTTTGCGGTCAACTTTTTTCCAAAGCTCTTCAGCCTGTTTAGCCGTGCTTTCGGTATCTAATGCTAAAAACGGAGATACTTCCAAACTTACATAACCATCGCCACCTTTATCTTCATTGTAAACGCCTTCGAATAATTTGGCGGCATTCTGGATATCGGTAATAGCCAGGTTGAAGAATAATTCCTCGTTGGTTTTAGATGTTTTGGCCAACTCGCTGATCTGGGTGTCATATTCAGAACTGCTGCTGATCGCTTTCTCGAAGATAGCCGGGTTAGAGGTAACGCCTCTTACACCATCCTCGTCAATCAGTTTTTGCAGTTTTCCGTTCGCGATAATCTCACGATCTATAAAGTCAAGCCAGATGCTCTGACCAAAATCGTGTATTTTTTTTACATTATTAGTTGCCATGTGTGGATTTGTTTTATTATACTTTTAATAAAGGGCTAAATATATTATTATTCTGCTATAATTAGCTATTAGATGCTGTCAAAATATCTACATTATAACCAATAAACAGGCCGCTTTCAATAACGCCTGTAATTGATTTGATGTCGCGTTCCATGTTTTTGTGGATCTCGTTAAACCGGCAATCCAATATCAAATTATTGTTTTCTGATATGATGGGGCCGTCTTTTCCTTTCGCCGGGCGTAAAATTATGCTGCTTGCACCCAGGCGTTTTAATTTATTTTCTACATGTAATAAAGCCTGCGGAAATACCTCGACAGGCACCGGGAAATTAGTACCCAATTTTTTTACCGTTTTAGATTCGTCGACAATAATATAGTTAACCGGGCTGCTGCTAATCAATAGTTTCTCCTTAAACATGGCCCCGCCCCTGCCTTTAATCAGGCTTTTATCGGGGTCAACTTCGTCGGCGCCATCAAACAGCCAGTCGGGTTTGTGCTCAAACAAAGTAGTTAGCGGGATACCCAGCTTGCTGCAAAACAACGAGATCTCCAGCGAAGTGGGAATAGCTTTTACGTTCAGCTTTTCGGCTTTTATCCTTTCCGCTATAGCCAGCAGCGCCACATAAACGGTAGAGCCGGAACCTACCCCCAGTACATCGCCATCCTTTACCTTGGCGGCAATTTCCTGCGCTACCTTTTGCTTACCTTCCAGGTTGATGATCTCGCCCTGCCATTCCAAATTATCAATTAAACTCATTCTAAAAAAACTTTGTCATTCAATATTTTGAACCCACGTTATTGCGAGCGTAGCGTGGCAATCCCCGACATGAAGAGCGGCTCTGTGAATCGGGGATTGCCACGCCTACTTCGTCGGCTCGCAATGACGTGATTTTTATTATTGATCTATTTTAACAATGCCTTCGCTTTCTTCACCACATTATCAACCGTAAAGCCAAAATGCTTAAACAGGTCTTCCGCCGGGGCCGATTCGCCAAAGGTGGTCATGCCTATCATATCGCCTTCATCAGTAATATATTTGTGCCAGCCAAAAATTGAGGCAGCCTCAACAGCCAATCGTTTTTTAATGGTTTTGGGCAATACCTTTTCTTTATAACTGTCCGGTTGTTTTTCGAATAACTCCCACGATGGCATACTCACCACACGGGCATTAATGCCTTCCTCTTTCAGTTTAGCCTGCGCGTCCAGGATCAGCGATACCTCCGAGCCTGTCGCGATCAGGATCACATCCGGCGTTTTATCCGAATCGGACAGAACGTAAGCGCCCTTTTCCAGGCCAGTAGCTTTGTTGTGCTTCTTTTGATCGATAATGGGCAGCCCCTGGCGGGTAAATACCAGTACAACCGGGCCGTCCTGGTGCTCCAGGGCTACGCGCCATGCCTGCGTCGTCTCGTTGGCATCGGCCGGGCGTATTACGGTAATATTGGGTATAGAGCGCAGGGAGATCAGTTGCTCAACAGGCTGATGGGTTGTGCCATCCTCGCCTAAGCCAATGCTATCGTGCGTGTAAACAAATATCGGTCGGATCTTCATAATAGCCGCCAAACGGATAGGCGGGCGCATATATTCCGAGAAAATAAGGAACGTAGCACCAAACGGGATAACGCCTTTAGTTAAAGCCATACCGTTAAGTGCAGCCCCCATAGCATGCTCGCGGATACCGAAGTGGAAATTGCGGCCATACCTTTTCTCGGAGGTAAAGGAATCGAATTCCTTTAAGTTAGTTTCTGTCGATGGGGAAAGATCCGCCGCGCCGCCTATCAGGTTGGGCAGATTGCCGGCAATAATATTCAGTACTTTGCCCGATGCCTGGCGGGTAGCCATCTTTTTGTCAGACGGTTCAAATTCGGGCAGGTTATCGGCCCAGCCTTTGGGGAGCTTACCGCTGGCAGCTAATTCATATTCGGCGGCTAATTCCGGGAATTTCGCTTTGTAGTCAGCAAACAATTTATTCCAGTCGGCCTCTTTCTTTTCGCCCTTTTTGCCCGCTTCGCGATAAAATTTCAATACCTCATCGGGCACTACGAATGATTTATCCGGATCAAAACCAAAAAATTTCTTCACCAGTTTCACCTCATCAGGCCCCAGCGGCGACCCATGCGAGCCTGCTGTACCCGATTTATTCGGGCTGCCATAGGCAATCAGCGACCGTACACGGATCAGCGACGGTTTCTGCGTTTCGGTCCGTGCATTAATGAGCGCCAACTCCAAGGCGTGGGTATCGTTCACATCAGCTACAAACTGCACCTGCCAGCCGTAGGCTTCAAAGCGCTTACTTACATCCTCGTTAAAAGAAATCTCGGTGCTGCCTTCAATGGAAATATGGTTATCATCGTATAAATAGATGAGGTTACCCAGCTGCAAATGCCCGGCTAATGAAGCGGCTTCGGAGGTTACGCCTTCCATCATATCGCCATCGCTGCAAATACTGTAGATGTTGTAATTAAACAAGTTGAACCCGGGCCTGTTATACCTGGCAGCCAAATGTTTTTGAGCGATGGCAAAACCCACACCATTGGCAAAACCCTGCCCCAGCGGACCGGTAGTTACGTCAATGCCCGGTGCCAGGCCATATTCGGGGTGTCCGGCGGTTTTGCTATTCATCTGCCGGAAATTTTTGATATCATCCAGTGAAATATCGTAACCGGTAAGATACAGGAAACTGTACTGCAGCATACAGGCATGCCCCGCCGATAAAATAAAGCGGTCGCGGTTGGCCCAATCGGGATTTTGGGGATTATAGTTTAAAAACTTTGTCCACAATACATGCCCCATAGGCGCCAGCGCCATTGGTGTACCCGGGTGGCCCGAATTTGCCTTTTGTACCGCATCGGCCGATAAGATCCTTACCGTATCAATACCTAACTGTTCAATGTTTTTATCTGATGCTATCATTTACTTATTGATTTTTTTATTGGTGATGAACTATTTCTGGGGCCTGTGGTAGCTTTTGTCCCCGGAATTTCTCCCTCCTGCCATAATCTCGACCCGCCTTTTATTCCATCCTCATTGGTTACAATTTTCATGTTTTTATCCAGCTTAGTATTAAGCTTCCGGGAGTTGCCGCCACCTATATATAAATAGTCGTAATTGAATACTGTTTTTAAAACTTTAAAAACTTTGCGCATCCGCTTGTTCCATTTCTTTTCGCCAACATCATCCAATGCCTTATCGCCAATATATTCATCGTAGTTAAGGCCCTTTGCCAGCGGGTGCTGTGATATTTCCAGGTGAGGCAGCAATATGCCGTCCAATAAAAAGGCGGTGCCAAAACCGGTGCCCAGGGTTATTACCAATTCAAACCCTTTCCCTTTAACCACACCCAGGCCCTGCATGTCGGCATCGTTCACCACGCGGGCGGGTTTGCCCAGTTCGGTTTGAAGCTTGCTTTGCAGGTTAAATTCTTTCCAGGCTTTGGTGCCCAAATTAGGGGCCGTTATAACAACGCCTTTTTTAGTATAGCCGGGAAACCCTACCGATATTTTATCATAGGCCGGGAAGTTTTTAACCAGGGCCTTAATAGCGTTCACCATATTTTCGGGGTTTGCCGGAACGGGCGTTTCCACCTTATCGTATTCCATGGTTAACTCGCCTCGCTCATTCAGAATAGTAGCTTTTACATGCGAACCGCCAATATCAATAGCCAATACGCTTAGCTTCCCGGTATTTTTTTTCATATTAAGATAGATTCAGTGTTGAAGCTGATTTAAACAAATATCAACAATTGTTGCAGTAAATAAGAGCAATCCATATCAAAATACAACACGAAAACAGGAAGCTTGTTTATGGTATGATAAAACAGGCGGCTTTTTACCCAAAAATTACAATGGGGAAAGGGATTATTCATGTTTTAATCGTTTTCAAAGGTATTCATGAGGGCTTCGCCGTTTAGGGTGAGGCTTCGGGGATTGCCACACTACGCTCGCAATGACAAGTTGAAAATGGATGCGATGGTGGGCAATGTCCGATTTGAATAGCAGCTCTGCTAATCGGGGATTGTTACGCTACGCTCACAATGACGCGATGGTTTAATGTTTATAATAATAGCTAAAAAACAAATTCAGACAGCTTCTTAGGTACATTGCCATTCGGACATGGTTTAACTGCCCTTAAAATAAGCGATTGTAAAACCTGTTAAGTAGCGCACCTATCGGCACGCAATCCTTGTTTTTGTTAAATGCTACCAACATTTTGCTCCTAAAGGGGCAGGTGGTAAAACGATAAAGATGTGGGTACACGGTAGCTTTAGGGTTAGGGGTTTTAAATACTAACCATCGCTTTGATTACTCCATTTTCAGGATCGAGCCAGGAATGGAATTTGTCCTTAACCTCATCAAATTGCACCCGATGGGTAATATAATTAGTAGGGTCAACCAATCCCTTTTTCATAGAGCTGATCACGTGCTCAAAATCGGCGCGGGTGGCGTTACGGCTGCTCATCAGCGTGGTTTCGCGTTTATGAAACTCGGGGTGGCTTACGCTGATCAGGTCTTTCTGCAAACCAACCAATACATATCTGCCCCCATGCGCCAGGTATTGGAACGCGTTATTGATGGCCCGCTGACTGCCGGTGGCATCAATAATTACAGTAGGGAAATCATTATTGGTAATGTTTTTTAATGCCCCGGTAACATCTTCGGTTGCCGCGTTAATAGTATAATCTACCTTCAACTTATCCTTACAAAAAGTTAGGCGGTGCTCATTAATATCCATTGCTATTACCTTCGCGCCGGCTATGCGGGCAAATTCCATAATACCTAAACCTATGGGCCCCGCGCCTATTACCAGTACAAATTCGCCGGGCTGCACACCGGCGCGGCGTATGCCGTGCGCGCCAATAGCCAAAGGTTCAACCAAAGCCAGTTCATCGGCGCTTAATCCTTCGCCATGTACCAGGGAGTAAGAGGGGACCTGCAAATATTCGGCCATGCCGCCATCCACATGCACACCGCAAACCTGTATATGGGTACAGCAATTTGGCTTGCCTGAACGGCAGGCGATGCACACGCCACAATTGAAATAAGGAATAAAAGTCACCATTTCGCCTTTCTCAAAACCGGGGGCGTTATCCGCCTCCACTAACTCGCCGGCCAACTCGTGACCTAAAATGCGCGGGTAGTTAAAAAAGGGCTGTGTGCCTTCAAAGGCATGTAAATCGGTGCCGCAAATACCAATTCGCTTTATTTTTATAATCGCATGATCGCTTTTTAATTCGGGCTTACCTGCCTCGCCATACTTTAGCGTACCCGGTGTGGTGCATACCAATGTTTTCATCACTTATCTATTATTCCTTATTGTTATTTAATACCAGGGCCAGGCCACGCTCGTTTATTAATCCTTCCCGGTGCATTTCCTTCCAAAAACCAACCGGGATATCCGCCTCTGCCATAGCGATATTATCTTTCACCCTGCTTGCGTTAGTAGTATTAAGCGCTATGCCAACTACTCCCGGGGCGGCCAATCCAAACTTTACGCAGGCGGTGGCCGGTTTAATATTAAATTGCGCGCAAAGGCTGTTAAATTTCTGGCGCCAGGCATATAGGGTATCGCGCTGCGGATGCGTGTCATCAACCAGCTTATAATCAAAGTAATCGCCCCCGGTTAAAAACCCGGCATGGAAAACGGCCGAATTGATAATGCTTACGCCTTTTTTAGCTAAGCTGTCCATAAAAGCCAGCAATTCATCCGGATGGTTCTTGATCGTCATGCTGTTGGCTATCATTACCCAATCCAGCGCAACATCATTACTTATTTTTTGAATGATGTTCCATTTTTTGGCGCCAACGCCTATGGCTTTCACTTTGCCCTGCTGTTTTAAACCGGCCAGGGCGCGGTAGGCTTCCAGTATATCCTGGTAGCGCTGTTCCTTATCCGCGGCAGAGGTAGCGGCATCCAGGTATTCATCCGGATCGTGTACCGAGACCATTTGGGGGATATAACCATTTAACAGCTGGTTTCCCTGTTCAAAACATTCCAGTATGCCGTTATAGCTTATTTTTTGTACGGCATCGTATTCCAGGTCCTTCCAAACGCCGGGCTCAAATGTTGGCTCGGGGGTGGTAAGCGGCACACGTAACCAACCTAACTTATTGCTGATCATTACGTCGGCCGGGGGCACGTTGAGTTGTTTTAAGGATTTGCCCAAGCTTTCCAGCGCCAGGCCCGCGCCGTATTTTCCGGCCGAATCAAAAACAACCGGTTTTTTTGAGTTGGCCACGCATTGGGCTACAATTTCCTGCTTAACATCGTTATTAAGGGCTACAAATAAATTCCCTAAACCGCTTGTACCGAATATGACCGGTGGCAGGTTAATATCCATACTGTTTTATAAAGGCTGATGTAATTTCTTAAATAATATCGGCTAAGGTATAAAACCACTTTAAATATTAAATGTAAAAACTGACAAAAAAAACCGGGCCTGCTTACGCAAGGCCCGGCTGGTTATAGAGGTTTGTTTAATTATGTGCTTGTATTAGTAAATGAAGCTACCATCGCCACGGCGTTGTAATGCACGGCCGCCACGCTCAGGCCTTCCGCTCCATTTTTGCAGGTTTAAACGTAAGCCAACCAAAAAGTAACGGCTTAAGGTATTTGATTGCGTATTGGTATAGCCGCCACTTTGGTCAAATGTTTGTTGTATGGCATTATTCTGGTGCAAAATGTCATAAACATCAAAGGTTAAAGTAAGCTGCCTGCGCTGAAAGAACTCTTTCTGGAAACCCGCATTAATAGTTAAAGGGCTGGTATTAGTAAGACCGGTTAAACCCTTTACAAAGCTTTGCCTTGCATCATAATGGATCTGGAAAGTTTTCAGGAAATAAGTCCGCCCATCAATGGCTAATGTAAGCGTCCTGACATTAGTTGAAGCGGAACCGTTTGTTCTTAAACTGGTAAACTGCCTGCTTACATCATATCCAATATACGGATTGATCTCAATATTATCGTTAGGCGCTATTCGCGGACCAAAACGCTCATCAAAACGCCAGTTGGTGGTATGGTACAATACATTGTTATTAATGGAATTATTATAACTATATGTAATATTTCCGTTTAATGATAAGCTATACCGACGGTCGTCAAGCTGTTTAGCTATTACATAACGGCCTACATAGGCATGTGAACCGGCTGTATTAACATAGGTGGTCGCGGTTCTGCGTTGAAATGCGGTATCTGCTTTATTTGTAATCGGGTCAGTTTTTATAATAGTATCCGGGGCTAAGTCTACACGGTTAGTACTTATATTGTCATCTGTAAAGGTACCATTTAAGCCAAACGATATATTAAACTTAGAATTCGGGAAATAATTATTATAATCGACGCTGTAAGAATTGGTAAACGTTTGTTTTAAGTTAGGATTACCTTCTACAGTATTATTAGGGTCGCTTCTGTCAACAAAGGGCTGGATCTGTGTAAAATCAGGTTCGCGGTTAGTTCCGGAGTAAGTAAAAGATATCCTTTGAGTGCGCGACCACGAATAGTTAGCACGTAATACCGGTATCAATTTAAAACTCCCCCGGGATGTATGCACATTTTCCCCGGTACCGCTGCTATTAACTTTATCACCACTTAATTGCCGGTAAACCGCCTGGGCGCCGATACCAAAATTAAGCTTGGTATTATCAAAGCGGTATGCTAATGATCCCCTTGATTCGCTGGCCACTGTATTAAAGATATTATCCTGTCTGAATAATTCCTGCCTAAATCCGGTAGAATCCACATCAAATGCTATAGTATTATTATGGGTAGATGAAATAGTAGATTGCCCGTTAAAATCCAGCCTTGATACCTGGCTTAAAGGCTCGCTGTAAGTTATACTTGTACGATAGCTTCCCCTGTCGCTTGAGCGGTTATAGATAGTATGCGCTAATGAATCCCCCACTACATTCCCCGAATCTACATTAAGGTATTGAATCAGTGTATTTCTATCACTTATAGATTCATTTTTACTTGACTGAACGCTGAAATTTAAAGAAAATACTCTTCTGGGCTTTTTAAAATTATGCGAAAACAGTACGCTTGTATTAAAACTTGGAGAACTGCCTGTAGTACTGCTTGAACTGGTACTAAATTGATGCGAATAATTAGGGTTTCCAAGAGAATCGACATAACGGTTAAACTGATCTGCAGTACCACTACTGCTCGTAAACGTATTATTAAAGCTAACAGATGGCCTCACCTGCAAATAGTTAGCACTATCTATCTGATATTCCAGTTCGATATCTAAGTCATGGCCGTGGCTATCTCTTTCCGCTACGTTATGGTTAGTAAAATCGGTGGGGCCTAAGGTTGATATCCGTTGCCCGTAACTATCGTTAGTGGAGTTATTATTCCTGAAATTATAACTATAGCTGCTATTTACCTGTAATTTTTTTCCATACTCATCGCGATAGTTAATGCTTGGCGAACCCGATAAGGTTGTACCCGGGCTGTTGCCCCCCCGTGCACCGGCCCCAACACCGCCGCCACCGCCGCCGCCATTGGTAGCACCTCCCGCAACGCCTGATGATGCAACACCGTTCTGTGAATTATTCAAGTTGCCTATAATACCTATTTGCTGGTTGGCATTAATACGCTGCGCAAACAGGCGCACGTTATACCTATCATTATTACCCGCCTGGCCCTGAAGCCGGGCGGTATTACCTACAGAACGATCGGCCCGGGTGGTAATATTCAATATTTTTTGCGGATCGCCGTCTTTAATGCCTGTTCTTGCGGCCTGGTCGCCGTAATCATCAACCACCTGTATGTTTTCAACGATATCCGCGGGCAGGTTTTGAATAGCCTGCGCCAGGTTTCCGCCCGAATAATCCTTACCGTTAAGTTTTGCTTTTGTAACTGCCTGGCCCTGGAATGTAGCGGAACCATCGCTCCCTACTTCAAAGCCTTCCATCTTTTTCAGTAATTCATCAACGGTTGAGTTTTCACGTACATGATAATCGCTGGCCCTGAATTGTACCGTATCTACCTTATAAATAATACTTGGCGTACCGTTAATAGTTACCTCCTTCAGGTTACGAACATCCGATTTTAATATAACCGGGTCTAAAACCAAGTGGGTCACCGCGTCGTTAAGCTTTAAGCTTTTAACCTGTGTGGCATAACCAATACTGGATACGGTAAATATAAAACTGGCTGCTTTTATATTTTTAAAAACAAATATTCCATCCATATTTGTAGCAACCGAAACGGTATCTGTTGGCGATTCAATTTTTACCACCGCGCCGGGTACTGTCGCGTCAGTTGTATCTTTCACAATACCGCTGACCTCCCTTACCGGTACTGGCGGAGGAGTAGCCTGCTGCCTGCGCTGCTGGTTTTGGGCAGACAGCTTGCCTACGACAAGTATTGCTGCAAATAATAAGGGTAATATTTTTTTCATGATATAATGAGGTTAAGCAATAGTACTCCCTGCCTGCCATGCAGGCAGGGTAATTAGTTAGTTTTTAGTTGAAATAGATTATTTTTTAGCCAATGTATATTTTCCCCAAAAATCGGTAGGGCTAAGCATAGCGTTCATATCGGGGTTGCCGCCGCCGCCAAAGCCACCACCAAAGCCACGGCCGCCGCCACCACCACCGCCGCGACCGCCGCCGCCGCCAAAGCCACCACCGCCGCCGCCGCCTTGCTGCCGGTTACCGCCAAACTGCCGGTTACCGCCAAACTGAATGCCATTTACCTTTATATTATAGGCAAATTCCTTTGGTGCGGTCATTGATAACGTAATCAGATTAAGCGGTATGGAAAGTTCATAAACAAAATCGCCTTTCTCGTCAAAATCAGCTGCAGCCTTTATGCCGAAGGTGTTATAAATAGAAACTATACTGTCAGGAATATCCTTAAACCCGATAGCTTTAATTTCTTTAACCGCTGCAAGGGCTTGTTTATTCGCTTCTAAACGCGCGGCTGTCGCGGCACTATCCGATAGCCTTTGGCCACCGCCTTGTCCGCCGCGACCGCCTTGTCCACCACCACCGCCGCCACGGCGGCCGCCACCAAAACCACCGCCGCCGCCACCACCACGTGCGCCACGCAAACTGGCACCGTCAACTACCGGGAAGGTAATTATAAACGCGCCTTTATCTTTCTTTTTATCGTCGGTATTGATAGCTAAACTGATACCGCCGCGAATGATCTTGTTATTATTGAGCATATCGGTTGATTTAACTACCAGGTACAGGTTCTTATCGTCGTTTGATAATGTGTATGTCAGCTGAGTGGCTTTATTGTAAGCCTGGAATGCATTATTCCATTCGCCCAGTTTACCGTCAACTTTTATACCGGCCGGGGCCTGTACACTCCCTTCCTGCACATTATTTAGTTTTTGGCCATAGGTAACCAAACCGGTACCCGTAATTAAAATGGCCTGTAAACTAAGTTTAATTAATATCCGCATTGCCTTATTCATAACTATAATTGGGGTTAAACTATTGGTTATTATTTTCATTATGCCCTATATAGGCTAATATTTTATCTTTATAATTATCGCTTACCGGTATTTCGGCCTCTGCAATCATCAACCTGTTCTTTTTAAACGCGGTTATTTTATCAAGCGCCACTATGTATGATTTATGTACGCGGGCAAAGTTACTATCTGGCAGCTTATCTTCCATATAACGCATACTTAAACGGGTAATTACCGCCTTGTCCGCATTTTTTAAGTATATTTTAATATAATCCTTTAATCCTTCAACATATATAATATCAGGTATGTTTATGCGCACTATCGAATAATCGGCGTTTACAAACATATATTCGGGCTCGGCCGCCGCGGCTGTAGCAGTTACCGGTGTTACTTTTTGCTGACGCAGGCTCATTAATTCATAAGCCTTGTTAACAGCTTTCAAAAAACGCTCGAACGAGAATGGTTTTAAAATATAGTCAACCACATCCAGGTTAAACCCATCAAGCGCGTAATTCTCATAAGCTGTAACCATAATTATCATTGGCGCGTTTGTTAAGCTATTTAAAAACTGTATGCCCGATATACCCGGCATTTGTATATCCAGAAAAATCAGATCAACCGGCTCCTTGCGTAAAAACTCCATCGCTTCGAGGGCATTTTTGCATTTGCCCTGCAACTTCAGATATGGAACTTTCATCACATTATCCTCCATCAGCTCCAACGCCAGTTTTTCATCATCAACCAGTAAACAGCGTATCATTTCAGTTTTAGTTTCAAATCGGCAATAAACACGTTGTCGTTTTGCATAATATCCAGTTTATAATCTTCCCGGTATAACAATTCCAACCTTCTTTTTACATTAGTAAGCCCTATTCCCGAGCTTTTATCTTTAGTATGCTGCTGCGGTGCAACCGTATTCATCACTTTAAAATCAAGCCAGCCTGTAACATCGTCCACTTTTAAAACAATGTTTATCTGGGGGTCTTCAATCATGCCCACACCGTGTTTAAAAGCATTTTCCACAAAGGGGGCAAGCAACATGGGCTCAATATAATAAGCATTTATATTATCAGGGGGGTTGAACATAATTGTTACATCGTCACCAAAACGTAACAGCTGTAAAGCGATGTAACTTTTAAGATACTCCACTTCCCGGTTCAGCGAAACCCGCTCATCATCGTTTTCATAGAGCATATAACGCATCAATTTGGAGAGCTCTATAAGCGATGGTTCAAGCATGTCCGACTTTTTACGTGCCAGCGATACCATATTGTTCAGTATGTTGAAAATAAAGTGCGGGCTAACCTGTGAACGTAAAAAGCTGAGTTCTGTTTTCAGGTTTTCGTTCTCTTTCTCTTTCCTGGTTTTTTCTAACTTGGAATTATCAATAATAATACGATAGCTGATGCTGATACCTATTACAAAAACATAATAGATCATGTTGCCGAAGTACCACCACATCCAGCCCCGGCCATGATCGCCGGACCTTGGCCCAAAATGCGGGCCGCGCCTTCCATCATGCCCCTGCGGCCTGTTACCATTGATACCCTGAGCGGTGCCTGAATTAGTGTGAGTACCCTGATTAAAATTGGGCTGTGTTGCTGAAGCTGAATTTGCCGACTGCATAGCCACTTGCTGCTTATTAAACAGCGCTTTAAAAAACAGCTGATCGGTATATTTAGACAGGTAATATACCGCGGCTATTGTAGCAATAACCGCTATTATATACAGTAATATCTTTTTCTTTTTATAAAATACCGGGTAAAGCAGGTAAGCGTTAAAATAAAACACGCCGGCCAGCAGCAGGTTATTGAATAATTGTTTATGATGAAATAAACTATTAGCGTTATTATTATTAGGGTTGGTAAACAAAAAATAGGGCGATATAATAAACAACCCCCAAAACAACACATGTATGGTGGGCTGAAGTAATTTACTTAGATATATTTTTTTAAGTGCCATTGGGAATAAAGATAAACTTTACCAAAATATCGGTTATAATTATGATACCAAACCCCGGTATTATTAGACGAAATGGCCATATTTTGCGATAAAAAAATATGGGCGGGTATTATTTCCTGTCCAAGGCCCTAACAAGCAGGATAGGCAAATACCTGCTACCGGGCAATATTTACAGATTGCGCCAAAAAACAACGGCAATAAAAAAGCAGCGTTAATACTAACGCTGCTCAAAAATATGGTTTAGATTACAAGAGTTACTTTGCCTTCACTATATCATTCAAATAAGTTTCCAGAGGGGTGTAACCGTTGGTTAACGCCTTGGTTTTGTGGCTGGCTTCCCAGGTATCAGGAATCCCGTCCTTATTTGAATCGGCTAAAGGTTTTGCCGCAGGCAATTCACCCTGGCCACCCGCGTCAACTTCGCTTTTAAATATAACACCGTCTTTACCAAGGGTTGCCAGGTAACCGATAATACGCTTATCAACCGCGTCGCGGTGCAACGAGGCGCCTGCGCCGGCCAATACTTTTTTGTAGGCGTCGGCAGCATTATCAATAGTTACATTTGTTGTAAATGTGCGTGTTTTTAACAAAGTGGCTTTGGCTTTTATAAAATCGTCGTCGGTTACCAAACGGCCGTTAAGCTTGCCATCCTTATTTACATCAACATAATTGCCGCTATGATAAACATGGTCGGTACCGGTAAACAGGCCAATAAAGGAATGGCCCGAATTTGGCCCGCCGATAAAGTAATTATTAATAACATCCTGCGTATGCACAGCTGCCGAATGACCGCCAACCAGTCCGTTTACGCCATAGTTATAAACCACGTTGTTAATGTATTCAATACCGGCTTTGGCCTTAGGGTTACGGCTCTGGTTATCAATCCACAGGCAATGGTGCACGGTAACCGTGTGCGGGTCTTCAAACAAAGCGCCAAAACGCTGCGGGTCAATCGGCTCGCCAATCAGGCAATATTGCAGGGTAATGTTGGAGGTACCTTTAATATGGAAATTATCCCAGCGGCCCCATTCAACACTAACGTGATCAAAAATTACGTCCTTGCAATTATCGGCCACTACGGTACAAGTCCCTTTAGACATGTTGATACTGCCCCTGAAACGGATATAGCGGATAATGCTGCTATCGGCAAATGAAATGCCGTTACCATATACTACTATACCTTCGCCCGGCGCGCTTTGGCCGGCTATGGTAATTTTGGGCGAAGCCGATATTTTATCGGTTATTTTAATTACACCGCTTACATCAAAAACAATAATGCGGTTAGGTTTGCTCACCGCGTCGCGGAAGGACCCGTCACCTTTATCATTAAGGTTGGTAACATGGTAAACTGTACCGCCCCTGCCTCCTGTGGCAAAGCGGCCAAAACCTTCGGCCCCCGGAAAAGCTAATTGCTGGGCCACGGCAGAAGCGGGTATATTAAGTAAAAAGATAGCGGCAAAAACAGCGCCGTAAGCTATCCTGATTATACGATGTTTTACAGATGCAGACAGATTCATTATTTCAGTTGATACAAAATTTAATTTATTAATTATAAATATTATTTGAACGGCAGGAACCATTTATTAGGGTCCATAAGGCGCGCCCTTACATCGGCCGCTGCCGGGTTGCCGTCTTTCAACAGCTTATTATATACTTTATCAGCCAGGAATGCCGGGTCATTTCTTCTGTGAGCTATACGCAGCAGATCCTGCCAGCGGTTGCCTTCATAAGCCAGTTCCAGCGCTGCTTCATCAATAATCTTGTCTTCCATTGGCAGCATCTGATCATTGTGTTGCAGTATTGTATCAAGCAAGGTTGCATTCACCCTGGCGCGGATACCTAAATTACGGTGATATTTACCACGAATGGTTGGGGCGTCCAGTTTACGGGCGTCAAAATCATAAGGGAAAGGTAAGTGGGTTATCCTGCTTAGCGTATCGGCCACATTCGGGTCATTAAAGGCCCCTTTTATACCCGCGTTTACCAGTGCCCAGGCAATTTTGGTTTGCCCATCGCGGTTGGCGGCTTCGGCAAAGCGCAAGTGCAGGGTTGGTGTACGGTACAGGAACCATTTGCCATTTTTAGTCAGCGGGCTGGCTGGTATACCGGTAGTAGCATTGATATAGTTATATAAAAATTTAATAATTACCGGCTGTCCGTTTATCATTTTGTAGGTAACCTGTGCGCGGTAATCAAACGGCGTACCATCGGTTTGTCTTTGCGCATTCCAGTTATCAATAGCTGTTTGCGATGGCTTAACCAGGTATTTGCCACCTGAGTTGGCAAACAGGTTGATGAACGGATTTTCGGGCGCGAAGTTGCTATCGAACACCATTGACCATATCCATTCGGATTGGTATTCACGATCCTGGGTGGAGCGCGAAAAGAAGGTTTGCCACGCGCTTTGGGTTACCGCATCGTTATCCGAACCGCTATTAAGAGTATAAGTGTCATAATAAGCATAGCTATTGCCGGTACCGGCAGCCGTGGTAGTTTCCATTACCTGCTTATAAATAACAGCCGCTTTATGGAAATCATCATTCCACAGATACAAATCGCCAAGCAAACATTTTTTGTTGATATAAAATATACTGGCAGGATAGCCATCAATCTGACTATTTAATGAGTTAGCCAAAGGATATGGATCTTTATAAGGTAAAGCTTCCATAAAGGCAATTAACGTCCTAACCATATCATCCAGTTTTAATCGTGGATATTTGGTAGCATCTTTAATGTCATTGATATCCTTAACAGTGGTTGCCGCTTCGGTAATATAAGGCACTTCGCCAAACTGCAATGCCAGCTGAAAATACAACCATGACCGTAACGCCCCCACGTCAGACCAGCGCTGAATATAATCATCATCCGTCAGTTTATGGTCCTGGTGCATGATCGTCAGGTTCTTCATTACGTCGTTGCAGTTCAAAATAACGTTGTAAAAAGGTTTCGGATCGGCATAGGCATTACCCGGCTGTACATTATCGGTATTAATTTGCTGCAAATCGGCGCCGGCATTAGGCGTAACGTCCATTAAATCGGCGCGCAGCTCGTTCAATACTTCGTATTGGCCTGCCAAACCCAGCAGTTTGCCATATACGCCTGTTACCGCGGCATCAGCATCATATATATTCTGGTACGCGTTTTTAGCTTCAACCAGGTTTTCGGGCTTGGTATCATACAACTTGCGGCATGAATATGAACCTGTTACCAGGGCGGCCAGTACGGCGCATTTTACGAATGAAGATATTTTAATTTTCATGTTGATATACATTTATTATAATCCAATACGTACGCCTAATTGCGCTGATCTGAACTGAGGCTCCAAAGCATTATCAATGCCTTGTGTAAGCGGGCTTCCTGTAGCGCTAAACTCCGGATCGTAGCCTAAATAATGCGTGGCGGTGAACAGGTTATCGGCTGTAAGATATATGGTAGCGTATTGTAAAAATTTAGGTTTAACAGGCAGGTTATAGCTAATGCTCAGCGTTTTTAAGCGCAGGTAGGAACCATCCTCGATGAAACGATCGGAAAAACGCGAGTTCCCCATTGGGTCGCCATAAACAGCTTTGGGCACATCGGTAGCTTGGCCATCAAACCTCCACCTGTTCACCACATTGGCAAACTGGTTATCGGTATTTGATACCGATTCCAGTATCTGGCGCGGCTCATTATAAAGCTGGTTGCCGCTGCTAAAGGTAAATATGGCGCTTACCGACAAATTCTTCCAGCTTAAGCGACCGTCAAAGCTCCCTACAAAGTCAGGATTGGGGTTGCCGATAATTACACGGTCGTTATCATCAATTACACCGTTTTTGTCAACGTCTGCAAAACGTACATCGCCGCCTTTAAATGGAATAAGGCTGCCATCGGTAGCGCGAATGTTCAGGCCCTCAGCCGAAGCATCTGCATCCGATTTATAAATCCCGTTTGTACGGAAACCGTAAAACATGGATACCGGTTGTCCTTTTTGGGTAATTACGGTAGCGCCGCTGTAGTTGCTAATAATGTTACCTGTAGGCAAATTAGTTATACGGTTACGGTAGGTTGAAATGTTAACGCCCGCGTCAAGCTTAACCTTGCTGTCAATTAAACGGCCATTCAGGCTCAGGTCAATTCCGTTGGTTTGCATACCGCCGTTGTTTGAAAGCACATAATCCAAGCCAACTTCAGTGCTAAGCGGGTTATATAATAACATTTTTGATGTTACATTATGATAAGCATCTACCGTAAGGCTTAAACGCTCGTTAAAGAAAGCCGCGTCTAAACCTACGTTGGTTTTTTTGCTCACTTCCCATTGTAGCTGAGGGTTGGCCATGTTATTTAACACCAGGCCTTGCGCGCCCAGCAGGTTTTGCGATACATAGTACGATTTAACATTATAGTTGCCAATATCATCGTTACCGGTTAAGCCGTAGCTGGCGCGTAATTTAAGCAGGTCGATATTTTTGATGCCTGATAAAAACTCTTCGGAAGAAATTAACCATCCCGCGGCTACCGATGGTAATACAGCGTATTTGCTGCCGCCGATATTAAGCGCGTTTGAAATTTCATCGCCAAAACGTGATGACCCGTCAACCGCTAAGTTTGCCGAGAAAAAATATTTATGTTTTAAGCTATAGTTGGCAGCCAGGTAATTATCCAACCATATCCATTTACCATAATCGCCGCTTAAACCGCGTAAAGCAAGCGCACCGTTGCCAATACTTACAAAATCATCGGTAGGCGAGTTAAAGCTTTGCACATAATCCTGCTCGGCTTCGCTGCTATGATACCTGAAACCAACGTTCAGCATTAAATCCTGCTCGCCGCTGAATGTTTGCTTATAGGTGTAATGGGTATCGTTATAAAATGTGCTGTAACGTTGTATGGCTGCACCCAAGCGGCTATCGCCCAGGGCATTGCTCAGCGTATCAGGCGCGACACCTAAACGTGGCGTAAAAATACTCTCGCGCACCTTATCATAAGCCAAACCTGTTAACGAGGTAATGGAATGATGATTGTTAAATTTATAGTTGAATTTTATGGAACCCGAGAACCGGTAGTATTTATTTTTCTGCGAACCGTTTTCAATTAGGGCCACAGGATTACTTACACCAAAAATATCAGCATCGGCCACGTTAGGCGACTGGATACCGTTTGAGGATACCTGCCTGTCTGAAAGGAAAGGCGCCTTAATTAAAGCCTGCCCCATCGGGCTGGTAAAACTCAAGCCCTCATCCTTCAGCGTTTGCTCAGACGATGAGAACGACAGGTTAGTATTGGCTGTCAGTTTAGGTGTCAGGTTCAAATCCGCGTTAAAGCGGGTGCTGTAGCGCTGTAAACCGGTACTATCAATTATACCATTGTTTTTTAAATAACCTACTGACAGGGCATACTTGGCAATGTTATCGCCGCCTGTTACCTTCAGGTAATAGTTCTGACTTGAACTTGGGCTAAATACTTTATTCTGCCAGTCGGTACTGTTATGATACTGATAATAATCGGGATTGGTAGGCTGATTATCATTCATATAAGGCTTAGCCTGGATCTGATCGTCGGTTAAACCCGATGACCTTAATATGTCAGACAGGTATAGCCTGTAATCGGAACTGTTTAACAGCGGCAGGTTTTTAGGAGCGAAATTTACGCCGCCATAAACCGCGAAGTCAATACGGGTGGTTAGCTCCCGGGCATGCGCGGTAGTAATTAACACCACTCCATTGGCGCCGCGTGTGCCATAATAAGCCGCTCCGTCCTTAATTATGGTGATATTGTCGATATCCTTAATATCAATGCTGGCCAGCGGGTTGTTAACGTGGCCTTTGATAATTGAACTGCCGTAGCTGTTGGCATCATATATCATCCCATCAACCACGTATAGCGGCTGGTTAGTAGCGTTCATGGAATTAAAGCCATGTAAAAACAGGTTGGCTCCTTCGCCCGGCGTACCGGAACGCCTGATAACGTTTAAACCGCTTACCTGCCCCTGCAGCGAGTTATCCAATGACTGCCCCGGACTGTTCCAGCGGCTTTCGGTAGTACCGATAGACGCAACGGAATAGTTAACCTGCGATTTAGGCTGATTACTGAACGGCAGCGCCGCCATATCAAAAACGGAATTAAAACCATCCTCGTGCAGGGCGATGTTAATTACATCATGACTGTTAACCGGTATTTCCTTATACTGATATCCTTGTCCGGAGATCTGTAAAACACTGGTATGCGATGGTACCGTGATGGTATAATCGCCTTTATCATCGGTAATTACGGCCGCTTTATCCGTTACTGCTATGTTAACGCCTGACAGCGGTTTCCTGGTAGCAGCGTCAATAACCTGACCGGTTACGGTATAGCCGTTCTTAATGCTTTTTTCTGTTCCACCGGCCTGATGGGTTGTGTCCTGCTGGGCAAAAGCCGTAGCTGTAAAGAAACACATGGCCCCGCACATTGCCAGTAAATTTATTCGGGTAAATACACACATATTTTAGGTTGTATAAGCTGTATATAGTTTATTGTTAAGGTAACTGAGGCACAAGGATGAAATAATCCAGGTTAATAGAGTTGGTTTGATCAACCCCATTATTGGCGGCCACTACAAAGGCGTTAATACCTCCAAAAGTTGCCGGGGTATAAGTACCCACTGGAACCAGATCATAATTTTTAAGACCCACAAGCGTTTCATCAAAATCGGTTGATAACGGATCATTAACCGCGAAACGCTGTTTAAACGTTAGTGTCTGCGTATCATTAGGGGCTACCCAAAATACTTTATAGGGCACCGTGTAAAGTTCAGGAACACGATAAAATACATTAAACAGCGGTACCTTATGGTTTGATATATAAATATCCCTGTACTGCTCATTTGTAACTGGGTTTAACCGGTAACGGTAAGCTATATTTCCGTTTTTATCGCTCCGGCTAAAACCATCCGGGGTTTCGCCTTCGCGCTTGTACGTACGGATCTTATCTTTCAGGGCCACATCGGCCTTGCTCATTACATAAACAATACCGTTGCTAACCACATGCGTTTCCAGTATGGCTGTTTTGTCCATAGGTACTTTTACACTATCGGCAGATAGCAGCGTATCAGGCATATTAGCTGTGGTATATACGCCCTTTATAACCAAATCCTTAATTACATGCAGCGAGCTAAGCTGGTCGGTTTGCTCAGGAGTGGCGCTTTGCACATACGGCCTGATCTTGGCGCGTTCGCTTTCAAGGGCATCATCAGTTAACTGAATAAAAGTATACTCCTGGTTTTCATCCCTCAGGTCGCCAACGCGGTTAAATAAATAGTTTTTAGTTACTAAACCGGTACCTGCCTGGTAAATGGGCTTGCCGGTTTGCGGGTCGATCCCGGTTTTTACCGCCAAGGTAGAATCGGTATAAGTATAAAACAGACCATCAACATAAGTTTTTTGCTTTGAAGCGGTAGTTTCCAGATACTCATAAACGTTTTGCTTTGGCAAAACCACCTTATTAATAATGTGCAGCACACCATTACCTACATACTGATTGGCTGTGGTGATAGTAGCATCTTCAAACTGTGTTTGTGTAAAAAAGATGTACTTACCGTTCAGCGTTTTAATACGCAGGGACGGGCTTGGCATGTTGGTATAATAAGCCTGGTTAGCCAAACAACCGCCAACAAACTGTTTCAACAACGAATCGTTCTGAGCTATTGCCGGATCCAGCGATGCAAGGGCCTGGTTATCGGGCGCCCAGGCGGTAAACATTTTGGATGCAGCCAGCACTTTATCGTAACCTGTTTTTACCAGGTACTCATTAAACTTACTTAACGAGGGGGTTTGCTTTATCTGCTGATCAAGCGTTTTCCCCAATACATCCTGATTAGGCTCGGCGAGCTTATTATATTTATTGCAGCCGGCTAAAACTGCAAGCAATACAAGCATTGACAGTAAGCGGTTGGCATTTTTTGATAACATATAGATATTCATTTAAAATGACTAAGGTTTTTGAACTACTGATCCGTCCGGATTAAATTTCGGATAAAGCTGATCCATATTCTCGGGTATGAAATGGATCATGTCAATCTGTATATCGCCCGAAGCGTCGGCTACGGCCTGTAACCTGAGGATATGACGATCGGTTTTGGTTACATCAATGGTACCTGCCAGCAAAGCATAGTTATCCTGGAAATAATCAATGGTCGACGTCGGATCGTTATAATATGGCACATTGCCTCCGAAAGTTATCTTTTTACCCAATGCTTCCAGTGATGCCGGTGTAGTACCTGCCGGATAAGTATACGTATTACCAATATGCGCAACTCCTGGCAGGCTTTCGGTTAAATTCAGTACCCTTGGCAACAAGGTTCCGTCAAACAAAACAGAAACACCTTTACCACCTTTGCGCCTGATAAAGCTTATCCATACTTTATAACGGCCTTTTACAAGCAATGGCGTTTTAAACTCAATCCAACTATTGGCAGTAGCAGCGGTGCGTAATGCGGCTACAAATAGATAATCGTCATGATATACATAAAATTTACGGGCTTGTGGCGCGCACATATATTGTATCGAACCGGTTTGCCAGTTAATGTCTTTAAGATCGCCCGGGGCAAATTTCGCACTGCTCTTATTGGTTACCCTGTAAATACCGGTCAGTTTCTGGAATTCAGGCTGATCGGTTACTTCCCAGTAAACAGGTATCGGGAAACGCACCTTTATGGCATAATGATCGTCCATAAAGTGGAGCACCCCGTTTGCCGCGGTATTATCACTGGTAGGCCTGTCAATCCTTGAGCCTACTTCATGCGTACCATTAAAAGTATCATCGTTTATAAGGATGTCCTGGCCAAGCAGTTTAACAGTAACTACATCCAGCGGGGAAAGCGTAGTATGCGATGCCGCGTTGTAAACATCGGGCAGGTACTTCAAACCTGGCAGGATATGGTAATCCATAAACAGGTGAAGGCTATCGCTGGTTAAAAGCGGATTGCCCGTATTGGAAAATTTAGCTTTAAGCTCCGCGTACGAATTAATACCAGCGGCCTGCAGCACCGCATCCGATTCGGCCAGTACCGTATTAAATTTTTTGGTGCTGTCAGGCTGGTCCGCTGGTAAAACGTTCAAAGTATCATATAAACCCGTTTCTTTTAAGGCCTGGTTAAAAATAGAGTAGGCAGGGTTTTGCTCAATCATTTGCGCCAGCGTCAGCGTAGCCGGTTTCAGCACATGGTCAATCACAAAGATAATACCGTTGCCTGTACGGATGTCGGCTCTTAAAATAGTAGCCTGGCGGTTAACGGTAAGGGTGGTTACACCGTTAACGTTTTGCGCGCCGGTAAGCAATGATTGCCCGTACATGGTTGGCGTGCGCAGCTTTCCGTCGTTAAACTGATCGGATGTGATCGTATCCCTGATCAGATGGATCTTTAAAAAATCCTTCAAATCGTCGACACTGATGTCCTCAACTGATGATTTACCTAAATCTTTAAGGTATTGTTTAATAGCATCGTTGTTTGGCGCAAACAGGGTGTAGGTGCCATAACCGTTCAATGTATTATCGGTGCCTGTTAACTGCAATACTTTAATGAGCAGAGAGAAATCGGCCGGATCATCATTTAAATACCCCATGATGTTAACATCGGTAGTGGTATTAACCTGAAACTGTTCTCTTTTACAACTTGCTAAAAAGGCTGTTATCACCATAGTGATGGTTATCAGCGCAAGCCATTTTTTTGAAATAATTGTTTTCATAAAATACTGGTTATGGTAGTACTTATTGATAAAAAGGATTTTGAACAAGAGCCTTATCCGCCTGTAACTCTGTAAGGAATATCGGGAAGTAGTGGCTCCGTTTATCACGATATTTTACAATTGCGGCCTGCTGGTAATCGGGCGCGGCCGTTAAGCTTACTACGTCAAGCAACAAATCAAGCCGGGCATAGTTATTTCTGCGCGCGTTACGCAGCAAATTGTACCAGCGTTTGCCTTCATACGCAAACTCGCGCGCGCTTTCGGCCATTAAGTAATTGGTAATACCGTCTTTATCTGCCGGGTCAACAACCAGGGCCGATGCCGGCAACGCGTTACCGCGCGCCCTGATGGTTGCAATGATATCCAAGGCGTCCTGGCCCTGGCCCAACTGATTTAAAGCTTCGGCTTTCATCATTAAGATATCCGCATAGCGATATACAAAATAATGCGCTATGGAAGCTGACGATGAGGAGCTTCGGGCGGTAGTGGCATTAACACCCTGGTATTTGTAAATGCTTCCGTCGCTGAATTTCAGCGCGGCCCCATCGCCACGGATATCAATATTGGTAATGTCATTCTCATCCGAGTAGTAAACTAAAGGCGCTACTTGTACGGCTGCTTTAAAGTGTTTACTGCCTGTAAACATGTCATAAAACGGATTCGGCTTAGCCGTGTTAAACTGTATCTCGAAAATGCTTTCGTCTGAATTGCCCTGGTAAAACAAAGTAGTGAACCAGTTGCTATCGCCAGGTATCAGGGTAAACTGATCGGAGTTAATGATATTATCGCAGGCTTTAATACATTCATCATACTTATCTGTCCACAAGTACAAATCGGCCAAAATGGCTTCAACGGTATAATAGGTCATGCGGCCCTTGTCCAGATCCTTATTGCCATAAGTTTTTACAACTTCTGTTTCAGCTTGTTTTAAATCAGCCAGTATCTGGTCAAATACCTGGGCCTGGGTGCTTTTAGGGATTTGCAGGTTATCGGCATCGCTGGTTGTTGATGTTAATTTTAAGGGTACATCGCCAAAACTGCGGGCCAGGTAAAAATACATCAGCGCGCGCAGGGCACGCGCCTCGCCCAAATAGCTTTTTAAAACCTCGGGGGTTAGCGTGTTGTCGGATTTTAAAACCTCGGGGCCAAAATCAAGTACGGTATTGCAATTATTGATGGTTTTGTAAACGGCCGACCAATCGGTAATGTCATTGGCCGAGTTAATGTTCACATTCATCACATTTGTTTCCTCGGTTGATATGGACGTTCCCGGAGAAAGCATATCGGCACGCAATTCGCCCCATAAAAATAAGTTTTTTACCAACGGATCGGCTAACAATGAGGCGTAACAACCGCTTACGGCAGATGACAACTGCTCTTTTGTTTTCCAGAATTCCTGTCTGATTATACCGTCCTCAGGTTTAAGCGACAGATACTTGTTGCATGCTGTACTGCAAAAAACAATCAGTAACAATATAACCGAGAACTTTGCTTTTATATTCATATCAGTATTGTACATTAATCAATTATTATTAAAACCCTACTACTAAACCTAACACCAGGTTACGGGTTGGCGGGGTTAATGAATTATCTTGGGCAACACGGAAAGGATCGCTGCCTTTTACGGAAACTTCCGGATCCTGGCCGGTATACCCGGTGAACGTAAACAAGTTTTCGGCAGTTACATATACACTCGCGTTCCTTAACCCTAATTTGGAGGTAAACGGTTTGGCAAACGTGTACCTGGCCGTTACAGAACGTAACCTGATAAATGAGCCATTTTCCACATAACGGTCTGAACCTAACCAGTTATAACCATCATTATATAGCGCGCGCGGTACATTGGTAACATCGCCGGGGTTGCGCCATCTTTGTAATACTTCGGTGCTTTGATTGTTGTAACCATACATGTTGCTGGTTGTCATACGGGTACCGTTAACCAACTGGTAGCCGGTACGGAAACTAAAGAAAGTGGTTAATTTAAGATTGCCTTTGTAAGTAAGCGTAGGGCCAAAACCACCGGTAAACTTAGGATTACCGTTACCCAGATATACTACGTCTTTATAATCTATATTACCATCGTGGTTAATATCTTCATAAGCGGCATCGCCGGGTTTAAATACATAATCGGTAGCCGGATAGTTAAAGCGCATTTGCAGCGGCTGCCCGTCTAAGCCAACAATTGGCTGTCCGTTAGCGCCGGTAGCAACAGTGGCGGTGGCATCCTTGTAAACGCCTTTATATCTGAAACCGTAGAAGGAGCCGAATGGATTATTGATCTGCAATAACGTTTTATATTGGCCGTTTGTGGTAATATCGCCTTTGGTGCTTGGATAAAACTCTGATATTTTACGGATAATGTTGGTATTGTTAGCAAAGTTGAAATTGAAATCGATCGTAGCGTTTTTACTTTTCAATAAAGTGGTGTTCAGGTTAATTTCCCAACCCTGGTTATCCATAGTACCAACGTTCATGTCAATACTGCTGAAACCGGATATGCTTGGGATACGTAACCCGTTAAAAAACAGATCGGTGGTACGGTTACGGTAAAGATCCAGGTCGACATTTATCCTGTTATCCCACAGCGCGAAAGTTAAACCAGCATCCTGGCCGGTAACTGTTTCATAACGTAAATTGCTCAGCTGTATGTCTTGCGAATACACGCCCTGGCTACCCTGGTAATCCCATGGGTAATTATCATAAGTATTATAAAATAAGTAATTGCTTTTGGGGGCATTACCGCTTTGTCCGTAACTGGCACGTAAGCTTAAATCGTTAATAAACTTTTTGTCGCGCAGGAAAGATTCTCCGGATATTCTCCACCGACCGGATATGGATGGGAATAAACCATAACGATGAGATGGGCCAAACCTTGAGTTGCCGTCAGCACGTAAACCTACATTCAGGATATAACGGTCCAGATACCCGTACTGAGCGTTCAGCAACGCGGCCACAGTCCTGACCTCTGAGTTGCCTGAGCCTATTTGTTGCGCCCTGGCAGGTATAGACGGGTCCTGCAGGCTGGAAGATGCCGAATTTGATGCCTTCTCCTGTAAAGTTGTTCCGCGGCTATCGTTAGACATGAATGACAACAAGGTTACCAAAGTATGTTTTTCGCCCAGTTGGGGGGTATAAATAAAGTTTGTTTTTGTTTCAATGCCAAAGGAATCGGAATCACCATCATAAGCTGAATTTACATTCGCATCGCTAACGGGCTCCCCTGTCGCTATCTGTGGTAAGAAGTTTTTGTTCTTGGTGTTGTTAATATCAAACTGAACATCAAATGTCGCTTTCACCAGCCCCGGCAAAATATCATATTGTAAATTAAAATGCGGTACAATCCGGTCCTGAATAACGTGGTTTATACCTGCGGCAAGCATGGCTACCGGGTTAAAGGTTTTTGAGTAGCCGCCTTGTATATTTGATTGCGGCGATAAGTAGTTACCGGTATTAACGCCGTGGGTATCATATTCATAAATGCTCATGTTCGGCATTTTCTCGTAGGCTATTTTACGCGCGTCATCATTATAGGCCTTATCAGTTGCCGAGTGCGCGTAAGAAATATCTGTACGGAACTTGATCCTGTCGGACACGTTATAATCCAGGTTGATGCGCGATGTTGTACGATCGAGCGAGGTTCCTTTAGTTGTACCTGTTTGGCCCAGGTAACTTACCGAAGCAAAATAACGCGCCTTTTCGCCACCGCCCGAAATAGACAGGTTATGATCCTGGATAATACCGGTTTGAGTGATAGCGTCAATCCAATTGGTGTTTTTGCTATAGTTGTTATAATAATAAGCGTCGCTTGGGTCGTACTGAAATTCTTTAACAGTCTGGGTATTTAACGGTGTACCGGTTTTGTTCATATACTCCTCGGGTATTAACTGCGAGTATTGGTCGCCGGTAAGCATCGGGATAGCCTCGGGCTGTTTTGAGCCGGTGGCCCTTAATGTATAAGTAACCTGCGGCGAGCCCAAATGGCCGCGTTTGGTATTGATAACCAATACCCCGTTTGCTGCTTTTGAACCCCATACTGCCGTCGCAGCCGCGTCTTTCAAAACGGTAATATCCTGAATATCAGCCGGAGCAATGTTTAATAAGGAGGCATAACCATCCTCGTCGGCTGTTCCGAAGTTAAAATCTGAAGGGATCTCGGTATCGTAGGGCATACCATCTAATACGATAAGCGGGTCGGTAGCGCCGTTAATGGTCGATGTACCCCTGATACGGATCTGCATGCCGGCACCCGGGTCGCCGGAGTTAGCGGCAATATCTACCCCTGGTAAGCGGCCCTGTATGGCCTGGTCAATAGTAGCGGCCGATAATTCTTCGATATCCTTAGCGTTTAAGGTAGCAACCGCTGTTGTTGAGCTGCGTACATCTATTGATAATAAACCATTGCTGCTTTGTTTGTTGGCTACAATGTTTACATCAGACAGCGCGCTGCTGGATTGCTCCATCTCGGCGTTGATAGTTGTCCGGTTGTTAACATTTGCTATAATAGTTTTATAACCAATAAAGGAGATAGATATCCTATCCTTCGGGTTTTTCATTTTTAACGCGTAGTTACCGTTAATATCCGTTGCCACACCGCTAACTGTACGTTGGTCCTTATCAATTTCAACAACGGTTACCCCTATCAGCGTTTGCTTATCCTTTTTATCAGTGATAGTTCCGCGTACAGTAACTGCTGCCGGTGCATCTTGCGCCTTTACAACATTGCTGCATATAACAGTTGCAAGCAGTATGTAGAAGAAAAAAAGACGAGTAAATATTTCTTTCATTACAAAGTTTTTAATTCAGGTTTAGTAATATTACCGGAGTAGCCGGCGATTAATATTATTGGTTAGTTATATAACGGTTATCGTTAATTCGTATCAAACTTCAGGAATCCATCCAACAGGTGAATCAGCGTACGGTTAGCCAGGTTGTTGCTTGAGGCGGTTATTACGTTTACCGTATTGGCCTCCATGTCCCTAACCTGCATACTATTAGGCGAATGGTTAGTAACAGCTACAGTGGTAGGTTCGCCGTTATCTTTCTGCAGCAGGGTTACATAACCACCCTCTTTTAAACCATCGGTTGCAATAGTTTCTTTTTGGATGATATGATACCTGATGAAATTGGCTACCTGGTTTTTGCCTACCACGTCAGACGGGGTATTGGATGCCGGCAGGTAACCTTGCGTTATGGCATCATCAATGGCTGTATTGGTTGGGGCAAGCACGGTATAGAATGAACCTGCCGTTATACCCAATATATCGCCGGTGGCGGCAGTATAAAGGTTGGAATGCGTAACGTAATCCACAAACTTCTTATAGGGCGAATTAGGCTGCGCCGCCAAAGCTTCCAATGATTTTCCAACCGACAAGCTTGGTTCAGACAATAAGCCGTCAACTAAATAAACCGTTCCGTTTGAAGTTGCGCGTTGCCCTGAAACATTTAGCTGGACACCTGCCTCCTGGTTACCGGTAGAGTAAATTTTGTTATTATCATACTTAATATATTCATTGCCATAAGTTTCAATGATACCGCTGCCGTTTAAGTTTGTAAAATCGGCCCTGACAACCTGTGTATTAATAATACGGTTCAGCTTATCAAGCGCCGATGAGCCCGATAGTGAAGTACCGCCGCCCGGAGGGGCATAACGCCAGGTTTGCGCGTCAAGATCGTAAGAAAAGCCCAGCGCTTTAAATGTAGCATCAGAGGTTAGGAATAAGGTATATTTAAGGCCGGTATTAATGATATTGGTTTTAAGCGACGCGCTTAAAGCACGGGTCATTAATGAATAGTTAGGATCTAAATAAGCGCGGCCAAATACACTGCTGAACACGTTAGCGTTTTGCACCTTGCTGGTACCGTAAAACAAACCGTTACTTAGTATCTGTTTATCAACCACATCGGCAGCAGGATCAAATAAAGCGCCCTGCCCTTGTGAGTTGGCCGCTATAGCAAACTTGCTTGGCCACACGGTTGTATTAAACATGTGCGCGTTCAGGAAATCGTACATAATTTGCTTAGGCAACACGTCCAGCGATGGATAAAACTCCAGCAATACGTGATTAATGTAATCAGTAAGGGCCGCGTTGGTTGGGGCAAACATGCTAAAGCCTTCCATTTGCGCGTCGTTATCATCCACCTTTAAATAATTCTCGTTATTTGGCGAGTAAGTAAGCCCCGAATCAAATACCTTAATATATATATCGGTTGTCGACCCGGTATTCTCTTTGTTTTTGTTGGTAGCATCGGCATTAACAATATAGGTTACCATGTATTTATCAAATAATGATTTGAATACACTGTAATCTGATTTAGATGCCATATACTGGTCAATGCTTGGCAGCGGGTCAATCACCTGGTTCACTTCATGAATTACGCCGTTTTCAGCAATAATATCTTTGTTAACTACCTGCGCGTTAGCTACGTTAAAACCGGTATAAGCGTTAGCACCGTAGAAGTAGTTATAATCGGCCGCGGTCAGGTTTTTAGGCGTTAAATAAGCATCCAGCAAATAAGGGATGTATTTATTGTTATTATCGGCTACCGTATAATAATTAGTAAAACTGGTATTATTCCGGTTTGAATTAAGGTAGCTGATGGTTTGCCCGTTGTAGGTGGTAGTTTGCAGCCCATCGTAATAAGCCGTGCGGCGTTTAAAGGCCATTGCAGGCACCCAGCCCAGTGACGATTGAAAATCGGGCAGGCGATCGGTTTTAAACGCGTTAAAAACCAGCGCATATTTTACAATACCTTGCGCGGTTGCCGCGTCAATCTGGCTAACGCTGCTAAAACCCTTTTTTTGTAAATAAGCAGGGAAAGCCGCGTCATTCGGCGCAAAAAACGTCCAATAACCAGCTTTGCTTAAAATATCCTTATAGCCCGCTTTATCAATGCAAGCTAAAATGTCTGTAAAGTTCCCCCTGGCCTGTAACTCCTGATAAATTGGGGGCGCCAAGCTGGCCGGACGATCGTAACGGTCGTGAAATTCTTTTTTAGTACAGCCTGTGACTATTAAAAGACATAACAAAAAAACAAATGTACCTTGTAAAGTTCTCCTCATGTATGCACAAATATTATACTGCCGCCATTCCGCAGCAGTAGTGTTTAATACTTTATAATTTTTTAGCATGTATTCCCTGCAGGCAATTTTTAAGTGGCGTAGTTAAACACCGGTCAAAGCGTTTAAACAACTTAACTTTATGAAATTTCAAAACAGGGCAAACAATTGCTGTTTATAATTGTAGGGCAAACGTAACGACTAAATGGCTTTTGGCGTTTTTAAAAATTGACGGAAAGTTTTTAATATTTGTCAAAAACAACGGTTTTTGAAGCTAAAACGGTGTTTTGCAATTTAAATCGGAAAAACAGGGCAATAAATTAACCCTGCTTTTCCTTAAGCGTTTTCAGGTATTGCGAGGGGGTTTGCTGATACATTTCTTTAAAGCAGGTACTGAAATAACCAAGGCTGCTGAAGCCTACCATATAGGAGATCTCTGAGATATTGTACTCGCCCGAATCCATTAATTGCCTGCTGCGCTTCAGCCGCATTTCCTTTACAAATTCCACAGGCGCCAATCCTGTCAGGCTCTTGATCTTTTTATAGAAGGTGGTTCGGCCCAGGCCAACTGCCGAGGCGGCCTCATCCATATTAAAGCCGGCATCGGCCATATTTTTCTCAACAATCTCTATGGTTTGTTTCAGTAGCTGCTCATCCCTGGAGGTGATCAATATCTCGCCGGGCGATAGCTGCACCAGGTTTTTACTGCCCAGTAAATGACTAAAAAGCTGTTTGCGCTGATTGATCAGGTTTTCAACCAGGGCCATCACATAATCGGTATTAAACGGCTTGGTTACATAAAAATCGGCTCCGTAGCGCATCCCTTCAATCTGATGTTCTACTGACGATTTCGCGGTAAGCAGCACTACCGGTATATGGCTGGTAGCTTCATGATGTTTAATAGCATCCAGCATGGCTATGCCATCCATATTAGGCATCATTACATCACTGATAATCAGATCGGGCATTATATCAGTCGCTTTTTGCAGGCCAATGGCGCCATCTTCGGCTGTTTCAACCTTGTAGCGCGAACTAAGCTCAGCGCTTAAAAACTTTCTCAGTTCGGAGTTATCCTCCACAATTAAAACAAGGGGCATGGTTTTTGGATCAATATCGGTCATGCTTTCCGGCTCAGGCTCAACAGGCTCAACCGGTAAGGCATTGGTGATGCTTGGGGAGGTTTTCACCACAAAGTCAACCTCCTTATCTCTAAAATGCAGTTTTCCTGTTTTCAGGCGAATCGTAAATGTCGCTCCCTCATCCGGGTTATTTACCGCGGTGATACTGCCATGATGACTATTGATAAGCTCCTTTGAAAAAGCCAGGCCAATACCTGTACCTTTAGGCTGGTCGGCCATATCGTTACCGCCTTCATAATAAAGCTTAAATATATGTTCCAGCTTTTCGGCGGGTATCCCGGGGCCCTGATCAATCACTTTAATACAAATATCCTCCTCCTGCTGCTCAACGGTAACCCTAATATCTCTACCGGGCGGTGTAAACTTAAAGGCGTTGGCCAGGATATTATAGATCACTATATCTATTTTTTCCTCATCAACCCAGGCATTTAAAACCGGCAGACCGGTTTCAAATATTAACCTGATCTGTTTCTCCTCGGCAAGCTCAGTAAAATAACCGGTAGTTTGCTTTACCAGCTCAACCAGGTCAACCTGTGCAACTTTTAAACGCAGGCTGCCATTCTGCAATTTCCTGAAATCGAGCAGCTGGTTAATAAACCTAACCATCCGGTTAGCGTTTTTATTAGCCAGGTTAACATATTCATGGCCCTTTTTTGATAATTTTTCCTTACGCACCAGGTAGGAAAGCGGATTGACGATCAGTGTTAAGGGGGTACGCAATTCGTGCGAGATATTAGTAAAGAACTGTAGTTTAAGCTCGGCCAGTTTTTGCTCAACAATTACACGGTTACGCAGGCGTACCATTGTAAAAATAATACGCCGGGCTATTTCAATTAAAATAATGGCTATAATAAAATACCCAAGGTAGGCCCAGCCTGTTTTCCACGGAGGTGGCAAAATGGTAATGGCTACGCTTTTATGAGGCGCGTTTTTAAGGAGGTAATTATTTACACTTTTTACCTTAAATGTGTATTTGCCCGGCGGCACATTGGTATAAATGGCCTGCCGCAGGTTTTTTACCATGTTCCACTGTTTATCAAACCCTTCTAATTTATAGGCGTACCATATTTTGTGTTCTATTTTATAATCGAGCACGGCAAAATCAATACTTATCAGGTTTTGGTTATATTTTAGCTCTACCTTATCGGTTTGGTCAATGGCGTATTTTAATAAGGACCCCGGTTTGCCGGGTATTACATTGCGGTTAGCAATTTGAAAATTGGTGAGCGCCATATTGGCCCAATATTTTTTACTATCTACATGTACCGGGTTAAATGTAACGTACCCGTTTATACAGCCGATATACAAATTGCCCGATGCCGATGTAATTGCGGCCGATTCAGAGAAGGGGGTTTGCGGCAAACCATCATCCGAATCATAATTTTTAAAAACCTCCGTAAGCGGGTTAAATTCCGACAATCCATTTTCGGTTGCCAGCCATAACTTGCCTTTTTTATCATTTACTATACTAAGGATGATATCATTAGGCAGGCCGTTATTAGTGGTATAAACTTTAAATTGTACCTTATCGTTCAAATTATAGTTAGTGATGGCTTTTTGCAAACCGCCGCCAAAGGTACCCAGCCACATGGTACCGTTTTTATCGCGACGGATACATTGCACATCATTGTTACCTAATGAGTTTTCATCGCCAGGCGCCTTAGTATAACGTTTAAAATGGAAGTTAGCAATCCCTTCATCCGGGTTAAAAAGAACCAGGCCGTTAGTGCTGGCTATCCAGATATTCCCTTTAATATCCTGTTCCAGGTCTCTTATGCCGTTGGCTTTGGCATCGGCATAGTTTTTAAAGGAATTTTGCTGATTTTTAAAAACGGCACCCTTTCCACCGGCTAACATCTGGTTTAATCCGCCGCCGAAGGTGCCTATCCACATGCGTCCATTACTGTCTTCCAGGATGGAATAGATATTGTTATTATTTATTGAATTCGGATCCTTAGCATTATGCATGTATTGGGTCACAAAGTAATGATCCGGGTTACCGGGTACGGGTTTAGCTTCCAATAGCCCCTGCCCCTTGGTGCCCAGCCAAATGGTTTGGTTACGGGTTTGGTAAATACAATATACTTTTAGTTGCTTTGTTTGCGGCATGTTTACGAAGGGGTGATCCAGCTGCACGCCGTTTTTATACAGGTAAACGTGCCCGGCCTTGGTGCCGATCCATAAACGCCCGGCATGATCTTCAAATATCGCCCTTACCTCATTCATGGTTTTAGTGGCAGCGCCCTGCTTAATTAAGTGCTGCTGAAATACATCGGGCTGCAGCACAACCTTGTTTATACCCCTGTCATACCCGCTAAACCATAAAACCCCTGCCGGATCGGCATAAATAACGGTAACTACGTTTGAAAATTCCTGCTTTGGCGATCCCGGCTCATCATGAAAGTACTCTATCTCATCGGCATCGCGGTTATAATAGCCAAAACCGCCTTCAACCATACAAACCCATAGCACATTATAAGGATCCTCAAATACCTGGTAGGTGGTATGTATGGTAAGCGCCTCGGCATCCTTTTTTTGGGTGAACAGCTTATAAGTAGCGTTTGAAGGGTCGTATTTGATAATTCCCTTTTCGGGCTGGATCCAGAGCAGGCCCCATTTATCCTGGTAAATTTTACCCAGGTCTTTATGGTCGGCAATACGTTGACTGACCTGGTGGTTAACCGGATTATATTCTACCAGGCCTTTACCTGTAGTGGAAAGATAAAGCAGGTTGTTTTTAGCATAAAACAAGGTATTAATAACCACACCCGGCACCAGGCTTACGTTACTGAATTTTTTAGACCGGATATTATAGATCAGCAAATTACCCTGTGTAGTTCCAAAATAAATATTATCCAGGTGCTGTGTAATGGCGGTAAAAGCATAATTGCCCGGTACCCCCGCGAGTTTTACCCTTTGATAATTGCCATCGCTATTTTTTTTCAGGCAGGATAACCCCGCCGAGGTTCCCAGCCATATATTACCCTGGTTGTCCTGAAACAGCGCGCTAACCTGGTCATCAGGAAGGTGGTAATCGCCTTTTTCGGATTTATTGAAGGCCTTAATAACCGGCGCCTGGCGCGAGGTTGAATTGGCATAAGCGCAAAAAGCGCCGCGGCTGGCGGTAAGCAGCCAGGTATCGCCGTTTGCTACGGGTACTATACGGTCAACAACCAGGCCTGTTTTGTTTTTGGAATTATAATACAGAGGTACCCATAAAAACTTTTCGGTCTTTTTATCAAAGCGGTAAAGCCGGTTATCGAAGGTTTTTACCCAAAGATAGCCCAGCTTATCTTCGTTTATGATCCTGATCTTATTGTTTTCCAGGTTTGAACTGTCGCCGGGCATGCCTTTATAGGCCACAAAGGTGTAACCATCAAAACGGTTAAGGCCATCCCAGGTGCCAAACCACATAAAGCCCTCGTGATCCTTAATAATACACGAAATCCTGTCGTGCGATAAGCCATCCTGCGTAGTATAATGTTTCAGGTTATATTTAGGTTGTGCCCTTACCTGTAACGTACACAATGTACTTACAACAAGCATACACCAAATATGGATAACCAACTTCCGACTGATCATGTTCTGAATTGCCTTGAAAATACCAAGCATTTTTTGGCCTGTAAATATCGCTATAATTAAACAAAGGCGGGAAGTAATTTTACAGGTCAAAAACTTATAGCCTTTTATATTAATAACGCCATTTCCAATCTACTACAATTTTAGTTAACGGCGGCGTAATTAACAAGAATGATACGCTTATTAATTGAATCTATCGTCCTGGTTTTAAAACCAGCGCCTTTTGAAAGTAAAAATGACGTATAAATAAAATCCGCATTATAAACAATTAAACCATCGCGTCATTGTGAGCGTAGCGTAACAATCCCCGATTAGCAGAGCCGCTATTCAAACCGGGGATTATTAATGTTGTGTTTGTTTCAAAGGCATTAATGAGCTCCGGTCGGTTGTCCACGTCGCTCCGCTCCTCAATGACGTTCTTCCCATTAAACAGATCTAAGATATAGTAAATGATATTAGACTATTGGTGACATAGGCTTGTCAGCCGGCCCGTTATTTTTCCACAATTTGTCGCATATGGGTGTTCCAGGGGCGTTCCCGACTGCTCCACAGCGTTCCACACTCAAAAAATGGAACAGCCTTGGCGCTTATCAATGTGCAATTGGCCGGATTTCTTTTTATTCCAACCCGCTTTTAATAGCAAACTTAACTAAGCCAACCGTGCTTTTGCAATTCGTTTTTTCCAGCAGGCGCTGGCGATGATTATCGATGGTCTTTTTACTGATGCAAAGCTTGTCGGCAATTTCCTCGCTGGTATATTCCTTTACAATCAGGCTAAGCACTTCCTTTTCGCGCGCACTTAGCTGGCTCAGCTGTTCATCCTGTATCTTTTGTTTATTATACTGGTTATAAATAATAGGCACAATATCCTGCGAAAAATAAGTGCCCCCATTGCTAATACGGTGCAAAGCCTGCAGCAATTCCGTACGGCCGGCATTTTTTAATATATAGCCATCGGCCTCGGCCATTACAACCTCCTTAACAGCCGGGACATTATTGTACATGGATAATATCAGCACCTGGATATGCGAAAACTGGTTTTTTACCATTTTGCACAACTGGGTGCCGGATAATAGCGGCATACTAATATCTGTAATAATTAAATGGATCTGGTCCGGGTCGGCGGCAATCAGCTCATAGGCAACCTGGCCGTTATTGGCCTCGGCCACTACCCGGTAAAAATTATCGCTCGACAGGATACTTTTTATACCATCAATAACCATCTGGTGATCGTCCACCACCAATACATTTACCATATCTGCCATTTTATCCCGGAATGATTATTTCTATCTGTGTCCCTGTTAATTGTTCGGACCGTACCTGCAATTTGCCATCGAGCATATTTACACGCGCGGCAATGTTTTTCCAACCCAGGCCTTTCAGCTCGTTAATTTTGCTGGTATCAAACCCCTTGCCATTATCCCTGATATTAATAATAAGGCTGTTATCATTTCGCAATACGTTGATAACGATAAGATTGGCCTGCGAATGTTTTACCATATTATTTAATACTTCCTGTACTATCCGGTAAATGGAAAGTTCGTTAGCCTTTTCAAACTGATATTCCCGCATATCGCCGGGGATATCCATTTTAACCTTTGTGGCCCCGCTGCTGTTTATCTTGTCGCACATGTTTTCAATAGCGGTAAACAGGCCGAAGTTCAGTTCCTCGGGGATCAGGTTATGCGATATGTTGCGCACTTCGGCAATGGTTTTATCCACCAGTTCCAGCGTGCCCGTTAGGGTGCCATTATCCTGATACTGATAATTTAAGTTAGATACATTCATTTTCACTACCGACAGCATTTGGCCTATACTATCGTGCAGATCGCGCGCCAGGCGGATCCGTTCTTTCTGCTCCCCTTCAAATAAAGACCGGGTGGCAATTTCCTGCTGCTTATGGATCTCGGCCTGCAGGCGTTTTTCCTGCCGGTACCTGTTATTTCTGAATATCAGGTAAGCAACCGCTGCCGCCAACAGCAGTAGCGCAAACGAGCCAAAAAGCCAGTAATTACGCTTACTTATTTCAAATTGCTGCTGTTGAATCAGCTTTTGTTTTTGTTCGGTTTCAAATTTCACACTCAGCTCAGATAGCTGCCGGGTGTTTTCAATATTTATAAACTGGCTATTAGTTGCCGAGAAAAGCTTATGATAATTAAAAGCGCTTTTATAATCGCCGGCCCTGGCGGCGGCATCGCTCATGCTATCATAAGCCGATTCTACAATTTCAATAGCGTTTATTTTTTTCGCTATGGAAATACTTTGCCCGCAATAAAAAATAGCCTTTTTATAATCGCCCATCTCGCCGTAAAGGTTGCCTATATTATTATAAGTAGCGGCCATTATCCATTTATTATCCATTTTAACCGAAAGCGCCAGCGCCTTTTGGTTATATGATAGTGAAGCGGCGTAATTTTTCTGGTATTTATATACAATAGCTATATTACTTAAGGCCATTGATATTTTGTCGGGGATGTTTTTTCGGGTATAAAGATCGAGCGCGTTTTTATAGGCGGTTAGGGCCTTATCATATTGGGTAAGCTGCTCATATACGGTGCCCTTGTTGTTCTGACAATCGGCAACCAGCTCTTCTTCATTAATTTCAGCAGCTATTTTTTCGGCCTGTTCATAATAGTTTAGCGCCTGGTCAAATTTTTTCCAGCTGATGTATAAGGCGCCTATATTTTTTAATACACCCGCCGTAACCTTTTTATCATGTATCGTTTCAGCCTTACTTAACGCTTGCTGATAGTTACTTAAAGCGCGCACATTTTCGCCCTTATCGGCATATATGCTTCCAATATTGGTTTTGGCCCTTATAAAAATACTAATGTTATTCTTCCTTTGTGCCTCCGCGGCTGTTTCATTAAAAAGGACTTCGGCCGTATCAACATTTCCGCTTTTTGAATAGGCTATGCCCGCTTCCAGCTTCAATGCCAGGTTATCCGGATGTTTTTTAAATTCATTCAGCAAACTATCGGCACGCTTATTCGCGTAAACAAGCGTATTAATACTACATAGTAATACCAGGACAACAAAAACCGGTTTTAGTTGTGATAAGTAATCAGGTTTTCTCATTACAGGGTTATAATAACAAGTAATAATACCATATTTTATTTTTAATACTATATAATATTATTAAACAATGCCGTTCGCAAAGCATTCACAAACGGCATTGTAATTTAAAGGCTATTACTTAACAGTACCTTTAAAGCTTCCCTGTTCTATAAATGCTTCCTTGCCCGTGCTGTTATAAGCTACGGCATAAAATGTGCCTTCAACGGCGTTGCCGTCAACCTTGGTAATATTTATTTCGCCTCCGCCCTTCATGTTGGCCCCATCGCGGTCGGTTGAATAATTAAGTGTCAGGTCGGCCGGCTTGGTGTAATCTTTACTGATAATAATACCGCCATTACTTAAACCCGAGCCTAAAGCTATTTTGCCTACAGCAGCTTTCTGTAATACAATAATACTAATGGATTCATTACTGCCATCCTTAACAGCCACTATGCTGAAAGTTGTTATACCTCCGGCCGCAACTTGGGTAATGCCCGCTTTGGTGGCGGAAAATTTACCTAAACCGGCGGCGCCGTCAAATCCATAATTGCCTGCTGTAACTGTAGCGCTGCCGCCTGTTGAACCGCCCCCCGGCGTGGTTGTATTGTTGTTGTCTTTTTTACATGATGCAAGAACGAACACCATAAGGGTTAATACACCAATTGTTATCTTTTTCATTTGATTGTGTTGTAGCGTTAATTTAATTAAGCGTTATTGCGTTATTTTGATAATGTCTTTCACATTTGCTTTGAAGTACAGGTTTCCGGCCGCGTCCGATACAAATTCCAGCGCGTTGTAATCCTGCAGGTCTATCGCCGGGAATTTTACGGTGAATGTTCCTAAAGAGGTTGAGGCGCCGCTGCCGTTCTTGGTTTTACGCAGCATCCAGGTATTGCTTGTTGAGCCGCTGATATAGGAGTGATTCATTAAAGCATATAAATTCTCGCTGTTATCAACCGCGTATTTTAGCTTGGATATGTTTACCGATGTGCTGAAGGTAGCTGCATCATCCTGTTCAAATAAGGATTTTAGTGTAAAATCGGCATCGGTGTAAGTGTCGGTACTTAAATCGTACTTAATAAACTTACAGTTTTTAGCAATGGCGGTATTATCAGTGGTTTGGCTCAGATAAATAATGTTACCCGAATAAAACGCCCCGCCATCAGCCTGCTGCAAGCCTGAAAGGCTTGTGCCCGTGGTTATCCTTGTGCCGTTAGCGGTAAACCTGAGATTATTTTTAACGCATACTTCATTATTAGCATTTACGAAGAAGTAGTTCTTGCCCACTATCTCAAAATTTTGGGCTATTTCAGTTATTGTCGCCCCATCGGCAGTTACTTTATAGATAGAATATTTAAGATCGCCTTCATATTTCAGTACGTACACATTCCCGGCAGCATCACTCGCTATTTTAATAACACCGCTAATGCGTGCATCGGTTGTTAAAGCAACAGGATTGTTGCTGGTGCTCAAATCTATTTTAAATACCTTGGTAGACGTGGTATTTAACAAAGAATAATCCGAATAATAAAGTATGTTTTTCGCCTTGTCGACATACATGGCGGTAACCTCGTTAGCTGCGGTAGCTACTTTACCAAACTTAATGTTTCCGGATACGATCTTGATATAATCAACCGTAGTTGTACCCGTACCGCCGGTAGCGGCATTAACGGTAAATGTGGTATTGAAGCCTGTGGCAGTTACCGCGGTTGCACCTTTTACGCTCACCGATACGCTGCCCGTAATTACGTTGGCCGGCACCTCTACGGTAAGGGTTGTCGCCGTTGCAGCTTTAATGGCTGCCAGCACTACCGTACCGCCGGTTTGAGTTGCAAAAAATACTTTATTATCGCTAACTAACGTGCTAAAATTGGTACCTGTTATAGTAACCACATCGCCGGTTTTGCCACTGTTGGGCGCCATTGCCGTAAACGTTGGTGCATTTGCCACCGGGGTAATGGTTATATTGGCCCCTTCAGGGTCTTTATTGGTGGCTGCTGCTCCTTTTATAGCCAGGGCAATATTTCCGGAAGTAACTTCTGCCGGCATTGTAAATTTAATTTCAGTGGCGGTAACCGATGTAATGGGTATTGTTGTATGGCCTATGGTAACCTTAACATCGGTTAAGGTTGTGCCGAAGCCGGTACCGGTTATGGTAACCACATCGCCCGTTTGAGCATTTTTGGGCTGAATGCTACTGATTACTACCGGGGTTTGGCCCGGATTTGGAGTTGCTTGCTTTTCTTTTTTACAAGCAATAAATAAAATGCTGGCGAATAAAATAAAGGCCAGCGGCTTGAGGTTTGGTGAGGATGATTTCATGTTGATTGGTTTTCATCCAAAATTCAGGATCAATCAGCATGTTCACAATAAGTATGCTTACCAATAATAATAGGTATATATACCTATTATTCCATCAAATACCGGCTATTATTCCTTTATGCGCTGTAACGCCGAAGCAGACAAGGCCTCGGGGTGAAACCGGGCCTCGCTGATAGCGCCTTTAAACCAGTTCACTTTATTAAGGCGCACCCCTATCGAGATCTGCCCGGCGGTCATCACCGGGAAGTTTACCGGGCCCTGTAGTTCCTTAACTCCATTTACATAACTGGTCATAATTTTACCGTCAAAAACCATAGCTACCCAATACCACTTGTCTGCATCATGAAGCAAGGTGGTATCATTCAGCGCCAGGCCTTTATCAATCGTTTTACCATTTTTCAGGAAAGCATCCAGGTACCAGCGTTTTTTGGGGGTTAATCTTATTTCAAGCGTCCCGCGGTTTTCTTCCTTATCCTGAAAATGAACAAAACGCGGCTGAACGGGTCCATCGCCATCGGGTTTAAACAAAAATTCAATAGTGAATTTACTCCAGCCCTCAATTGGGTTACCGGGAACAATCAGCCCGTCATTAACCCCATTGAATGTTAAGGCAGCGTGCCCGTTATTACTCAGCCGCGGCTTACCCAATACTTCGGGGGTATATTTACCAACCTGGCTTACGCTGGTTATCTTCCAGATCACTGTGCCATCCTGTGCCGCTGCTTTAGTACATGTTAAAAAACTGAAAATCGCCATGCCTGCTAAACAGGCTGTTATATATTTTAACTTTACCATTTTACAAAATCATTTAAACGGGTAATCTGAATTAATTTCCTTTCAGGATCTAATTGAACGCTGCCGGCTGAAACATCTGTACCGGCGGGTATTGCAACTGTTATATCGGCATACTTCGGCGTCAGATCCAAAGGCGCCGGTATGGCCGGTACAGTTACGGTTTTAACCGGCTGGCCAGCCGCGTTCCGGATCAACAGGGTTGTTTGAGGTGAATTTACAGAACTGACGTTATATACCCGCACATTTAATTGATTGTCGGTCACTTTAACATCAGTTGGTGCTATGCCTATGTCTGTACGGTCTTTATAATCTGTTTTAGCCGCCTGTACCATTTCCAGTTTAATAATGGTGTTTTTACGTGCCGCGAAATTAAACTTAACCGATTGGCCGCGTTCCAGGTCAATTAGCCTTATGGTGGGGCTTCCGTCTATTTTTCCATCTTCATTATTATCAAGTCCCTGGGTAATTTTCCATTTGCCGGGTTTAATTTTCCAAACACCCATATCCGCGCTTACCGGGCGCTGCTCCAGATTATAGGCTATTACGTTAATAGCTTGCGCGTTCGCGTCAGTCACATACACGGCCAGGCTTTCATAAGTGGCCGGTTTAGCTATCTTCCAGCTTACATAATTTTCGGGATAGGTATTATTGATGCGGGTAAGCGCCACGCCGCCCAAACGGTCGGTTTGCAGGTCATTATCATTAGCCACTATACGGTCTATCCAAACGGTGCCTACCGTGTTTACATATTCGCGGGCGCCCATATCCTTTACGCGTTCGGCGTAGCGCGCGGCCAGGCTGTCTTTGTTAAAGGAATGATTGCCTCCGCCCCGCCGTCTGATAAATGGCAGGTATTTTTTGTCGCCGGTTATGTCGTAAGCCGCTTTAAAAACCTGCAATACGCTTTGGCTGCCCGATTCGCCTTTTACCTGGTCGGTTGTGAAATTCACTTCGGGATGAATATTTCCGTTTTTATCGGCATGGGCTATTAATCCGTCCGCGATCTCTACCAGCATTTTTTGCAGTTCAGGACTGCCATTGTACAACGACAACAGATACGAAGTATGCAGCAAATTATAGGAATGCGAGGCCGACCACTGCCACGGATCTTCGGTTGCCATAGTGGTACCGCTATAATAACGGGAACGGAAATGGCGATGCCCGGCGCTATTGATCTGGGTAACACGTTCCAGCATCTGTTTACCTACCGCCATGCCTTTGTTGATATACAGCGGGTTGCCATAATCCAGCAGTTGGAGCTGGCCCACAGCCTCTACCCCGTCCTCATAAGCATGCAGCAAGTCGGCCTGTATGGTGGAAATACCATTAGTGAACAAAGGTAAACTTGGCTGTTTAAGCGGCGCGTTATAAGCATCCCTATCCTGGTTAAAAAAACCAGACATCATTAAACGTAACGATTTCAATGTTTTATCAGGCTCGATACCCATAAACGCCGTACCGGGAAACATATTAGTAAAATCGTCATCATCCGAAAGCCCGCCGCCGAACTCGCCGTTGGCTATCTGTCTTTTATCAATATAATAATTAATAATATTGGCTACCTTTTTAAGGTATTGCACCTGCAGAAAAGCCCATTTAGGCACGCCTGCGGGAGCTTCGGGCACTTTATAATCGGGCCGGTCGGCAATATTGTTGGTTGACGCGTATTTATAGGCCTTGCCCAACCAGTTATCAGGATCAACCTTGAACAGATCGTTCAAATCTGCATTAAAGCGGTTAGCCAGGTTAAGCCTGGCCGAGGATGGCTTTTCCTCCACGGTTAAGCCAAACAGATCACGCGCCTGTGTCAAACGGTCTATTGATTGTTCAGCAACGGCATCCTGTTTTGATTTATATACCAGTGTTACGCGCGCGCCTTTTAATAGCGCCGGGGTAAAATCGGCCCCTGCCCCTGCCAGGGAAATATACAGGGCATGGCCTTCGGGCAATACGCGGTCGCGGGTATCAATCCATAAAGTATGCGCCTGGTTAGGTTTAACCGAGAAGCTAAAATCGGCCAGGTCACGCATTTGCCACAGCGGGTCCTTCACCCGGATATTCATCGGGAAAACGCCATTATGGGTGGCTTTAACAGCAAGCGCCGGCAACTCAATCTGCACCCCATCCAAACCATCATTGGGGTGGCTGCCATAGGGGATCATGAGGTGAATAAACGGCAGGCTACCTGCAACCACCGCTTGCGGGTTGGCCGGTGCCTGCGCGCCCGCTGCAATACCTATCATTTTCTCCTGCTCATCTGCCGGGTAGCGCCCGTTAACAAAAGCGGCAACATCGGCCAGGGCTTTATTATCCAGCTTTTGGGGTGCCGGGGCCAGTGTAAAAGTTTCGGTAACACGGCCCTGGGGAGCCTTGCCATTTTGTACGTTATAAACGCTGAATTCGCCTATCGGCTCTTCTTTCAAAGCATTATCAAAGCGCAGCGTGCCGCCCTGCATGGTTTTGCCAATATCGTGATAGGATTTAATTTGCGTTTGCGTGCGTACGGCAAAAGTAGTATCCGGCCTGTGCGCTTGCTCATAAGTAAGCTGCCCCCAGGCCTTGCCCCATATTTCTACGTGGTTCCAGGGCTCATCGGGCAAGGTAAATTTGATGGATTGGCCCGAAACTGAATAGGTATCCCAATCGGGCAACACAAAATAATCATACCTGCCGGGTAACCGCGACATATTATAAACACCCGGCCAGGTGGTTTCCCTGATACCATCGTTGGCTTTCCAGATCCATTTCTTTACGTCGACGGCCTCGTGTATTTCCACTTTACGTATAGCGACGTTGGTTGAGGCAAGCAGCTGCGGTGGTTTGTTGGGCAAATTCCAGCCATTAAGCGTCCACCATTCATCGCGCCAGGCGCGGTTATCCAGATCGCGTTTTAATGGCGGGATAACTTGAGGGGTCTGATTTTTAGAAAGTTGTTTAATATTATCGTCCGACAGCATCCTGTCGTAAACACGGACCTCGTCAATATCGCCGCCACGGACAAAGTTATAATCGCTCTGTACCTGATACGGACTGATGATACGGGAATGCGGGCCAAACTGATCAAGCCCGGTATCGTACACATTGCCGGTTACCGACTGCTTTTCTACCAGTTCGCCGTTCACATAGAACTTTATACCCTCTGTTTCATCCCAGGAAAGCGCCAGGTGCGTCCATTGATCGGCCTTGGGAAATACATCCATATAATGCGAAACGCGGGTGCGGGTTAAACCGATATCAGTAACAAAAGCGTCAAAGCCCGCGCCGTTATAATCAATACGCAGCCATACCATATCCCAGCTGGTATGATCGGCATACCCCACCCGGAAAACCGGGAAGGGCGTTTTACCTACCGGATAACGCGAACGCCAGAAAAAGGACAGCGTACCGCGCTGCGCGTAAATATTGCCCGGTGCCCAATAGGACATCAGCTGCTCATCACCAGCTTCAAAGCCAGCGCCAAAGGCCCCGTTAGGTATCGTTTTTACTCCCCGCAGATAGTTTGGCTGATTTTGGCCACCTGCGGCAAAATCAGCGGTGGTTTCCTTATTGCCCGAAAGGTAAAAAAGCAAACCCGGTTCGGTCGATTTGGCGGGATTAACCGGCTGACCGGCCATCAGCCCTTTTGATGGGTCGGGCGCGAATTGCGCCATAGCGAACTGATGCGCGGATAGCAGCGCTACAAATATTAAAAAGGCAAGCCTGTTTACTTTACCAGGAAAACCATATGCAAGTGTAAACTTCATAATCAGGTTTAGTAAATAAGATAAGACGCGGTTTGTGAATTGGTTAGTATTCCTGACAAATATATTCAGGAAATTCTATTTTTGTATGGTTATTTTAGGGCCGTAGTGTTTTGATCGTGCTGTTTGTAGTGGGGAAAGCCCAATCTTTTTAATTTAGTACTTTGGTTTTTTTGCTAACAGGTACTCTCCTGAAAAATCAACGGTAGCATATCTCGCCATATTTCCTGCTATTACGATATTGTTTAACCTCTGTAAGTCTGCCTGGAGCATGGGTGTCCCATCGGGCCTTGTACCTGATTTTATAGAAGGAGCATTAGGATTAAACCTGTTGGCTTCGCCATTTATTGATATTTTATATTTAAATTTTCCCGTCGTATTTTCAGTTAAGCCTAAATACTTGAAAGGAACACATAATTCAAATGCATAACCTTGCTTTACATCAAAAAGTCCGGCAACCTTAATATGATCTTCATTATATATAGAAACAATGGAGTCTATTCGGTTACTTTTATGTACCAACATCTCTTTAGCCTTAGCAGCGAATACAGCATTGTTGTATAACATTAACGAATCATTTAGCTTTTGCTTTAAAAAATTTGACAGACCGTCATCATCCCCTTTCATTTTTCTTTTAAAGGCCGGGCGATTTTTTTTAGAAAAAAAAGGATATGTAATACTTAATTGCTGCTTGGAGTTATCAACTAAAAGCGTAAGCCCTCCGGTCATGATTTTATTAAAAATAGATGGCGCATCAGTTGTATATATAATTAAATATAGATTTTTTTCATCATTAGCCATTGTGAAAAAAAGTTCTGTAGCATGATTATAGGCTTGAAATTGATTGTTCCATTCCATTGCTTTACCATCAATTTTACTACGTAATGGTAACCAAACACTGTTTTTCTGTTTATTGGGAAGTTTTTGAGCAAATAATACGCATGGCGTGTAAATAATACACAATATTGCTAAGCTGCAAAATAATTTTAGATTCATATTTAATATTTTAAGTTTAACTTATAAAACCAATTGAAATGACTAACTCATAAAAAATAAATTTTACTGTGTTCAAAAGCGGCTGATTGTTAAATAGGTTCTTTCATAATTTGTCTAATAATTTTTGTTTTTCCCATCATCAACACAATCGCAAGAGGCATGGTCTCTGCATTACTTCAAAAAAATCACCTAATTCACCAACTATTTGCCGATACAAAACTTACTAAAAATATGATCCAGCAGATCATCAGTTGTAACGGCCCCAGTTATTTCGCCAAGATAGTGGAGGCCTTGCTTAATATCCATCGACAGGAAATCGGAAGTTGCCTGGCTGTCCAGGCCGTTTAATACTTGTATCAGCGCTTGTTCGGTTTTTTGGAGCGCTTCCAGGTGGCGTATATTGGTGATAAGTGTTTCGTCGCCGGATAGCTGGCCTTTTACCGCTTTTCGGTAAATGAGTTGTTTTAGTTCATCAATATGCTGTTTCTCTTTGGCGGATACAAATAGTTGTTCAACACCTTCCGGCATTGGTGTACTGTGATTAATATCGTTTTTTAGCAGATCAATTTTATTGGCTACCGTAATAATAGGTATACCGGGTTGTTGCAGGCTGGCTATGTCTTGCATCAGTTCGGCCTTACTTAGCTCATTCACATCGTATACATACAACAGCACCGCGGTCTGGCTGATCTTTTCCATCGTTTTCTGCACCCCTATCTGCTCAATAGTGTCGGTGGCTTCACGTATCCCAGCGGTATCAATCAGGCGGAAGTTGATACCATTAATATTCAGCACCTCTTCAATGGTATCGCGGGTGGTACCGGGGATATGACTAACTATGGCCCTATCCTCGTTCAGCAAGGCATTTAGCAGGGTTGATTTCCCGGCATTTGGCCGACCGGCAATTACCGTATTTACACCTTGTTTAATAGCATTACCCAATTCAAATGATTGGATGAGCTTGGCAATTACCCGTTCAATATCATATGTCAGCTGGCGCAATTGCGCGCGGTTGGCAAATTCCACGTCTTCTTCGCTAAAATCGAGCTCCAATTCAATTAATGAGGCAAAAGTTACCAGTTGCCCGCGCAAAGCCTGTAACTGGTTGCTGAAGCCGCCGCGCAGCTGCTGCATAGCTGCCTGTTGCGAGGCTTTAGAGTTGGCCGCTATCAAGTCGGCAACGGCTTCGGCTTGCGACAGGTCCAGTTGTCCGTTCAGGAACGCGCGCATGGTAAATTCGCCGGCTTTGGCTGCACGGGCGCCGTTTTTGATCAGGAGCTTGATGATGGATTCGATAATATATCCGGAACCATGGCAGGATATTTCCACCACATTTTCGCGGGTATAGGAACGCGGGGCTACAAATAAGGACATCAGCACTTCATCCAGTATCGTTTCACCATCTACAATATTGCCAAAATGTATGGTGTGCGATGCTTGCCGGGTCAAATCTTTCCCGCGGAAAACCCGGTTGGCAATAGTAATAGCCTGCGGACCGGACAAGCGTATAACGCCTATGGCCCCTACTCCGTTGGGTGTTGCCAGCGCAACTATGGTATCTTCAGTAATTGTTACATTCATGGTAATAGCTCACGGTTCATGGTGGATGTTTTAGTTGTCATCGTTAGTGAAATAATATTGAACCAAAATACAAAGGTCGTAATTTTACTATGAACCATGAACTATTAACCATCAACTAAAAAAACTAACTTGCGTGCCTATTATGGTAACCTATTTCGAAGCTTCGCTGGATACAATTTCCGTACATCATGTTGGCAATCAGTCGGCAAACGAGTTATATGCGCTTTCCGAGCATCCGCTGGAGTTGAAGGATGAGTTGATCCCTAAATTGCTGATGCAGTATTTTTTGGCTCCGTTCGAAAAAACCAATGAGGTTTATCACCTGATGCACAGCAGCGGCGACCTGGGGTTAAACACCATTCATCATTTCGCTACCCAAATGTTTGAGGATCAGGAGAAATTCCATGAAGCATCCGAGCAGGTCGCTAAATTCCTTTACAATGTCAGCAATCACCCTAATATCAAACCCGGCGAACTGTATGTGGCGCTTTTTCACGACGTACAGATTGAAGGTAACGCGCTGGATGCCATCGGCATTTTTAAATCGGAAAATAAGGAAACCTATTTAAAAGTATACCCCGAAAAAGGAGGTTTTGGCGTTGATTACGAGGAAAATGCCATTAACATTAACAAACTGGATAAAGGCTGTCTTATTTTCAATATCGAAAAAGAGAACGGCTACAAGGTTGTAGTGATAGACAAAAACAACAACGGACAGGATGCCGCCGTTTACTGGAAGGACCAGTTCCTGCAACTGAAAATCAGGAACGACAGCTTTAATCAAACCAGTAATGTGCTGGGCATCTATAAAAATTTTGTCACCCAAAAGCTGGATGATGAGTTTGAAATGAGCAAGGCCGATAAGATTGACCTGCTAAACCGCTCCATGAAGTATTTTAAGGAGAAGGATACTTTTGATATGGATGAATTTACGGGCGAGGTAATTGGTAACCCGGAAGCTATTGAGTCCTTCAAAAATTTCAAGAACCAGTATGGGCAGGAGTTTGATACCCCTATTGCCGATACCTTTGAAATATCGGACAATGCCGTAAAAAAGCAAGCGCGTGTTTATAAAAGCGTTTTAAAACTGGATAAGAATTTCCACATCTATATCCACGGCAATAAGGATTTGATTGAGAAAGGCTTTGACGATGGTAAGGCTATGAATTTTTATAAGGTGTATTTTAAAGAAGAACAGTAATATCGTTTTACATCCCGCTATTTCATTTCATAAGCCAGCTTCATGTATCCTAACACCTCCTCGTTAATATCTGCTGTGCTCAATATCCGCAGGTGATGATTGAACTGATTGCTGCCGGGCACCTGGGCTACTTTTTGAAAGCACAGGTTATCGGCATAAGCCTGGTGGAAAGGAAAAACTACATGAATAAAATTCCTGCCTAACTGCGTGATCCAGGCGATGCGCCTATGCGGATTAGAAATGCCGATCATGGTTTTAGCAGGCCCGGCAGATATGGCGCCTATCTTCCTGAATTCGGCCATAAAATGATGATAAAGCAGCAAGGTATGTTCAGATTTGCCTGCCAAAAACTGCCTTAGGCCAAGTTCATCTTCTGTTAGGTGATCCATGTGGGGATGTTCAATGTTTACCGCGTAAAAATATAAAAATCCTGTACTGTGGTCAGGGCCGACGCATAAGAAATTCTAAAGATCGTTATGGATATCAACAATTTGTTTGAAAGAAAGGAATAAGTTTTGGTTTTCAGGGAAGTGTTAAACAGGTCAATGGTGTTTCTTTGTAAAA
>Ga0164242_10000047_pt1 | contig 137130 bp, 117 predicted proteins | sample OricomgcompostMG_FD_108783 | JGI IMG/M metagenome (GOLD analysis project Ga0164242, IMG submission 108783) | Miracle-Growth compost microbial communities from Emeryville, California, USA - Original compost - Miracle growth compost (MG) ...
CGTCACACCTGATGCATCGCGTATTGCGAGCGGGCGATTCGTCTGCTCGTGGACCTGGACGACGCGAAAACGAGTCTTCGCTCTCTCGTCGACAATGTGAATTTCACGGCGCGGCATCACGGGGCCGCTGTGCGCGAGTTAGTGGCGCGTCCAACTCGCAAACTCCTTGGCACGGGGGCAGCACCGGTTCAAGCATGTGCGCTAGCAGGACGTCCGTTCTCGGCGGTTGAGATGCCGCCTGCTCACGCCGAGTTCGTCAGCGAGAATCTGGCCGCTCACGGGGCGTCGATAACGACCTAACACCTGTAGGAGTTGAAGGAGACGTTCGGCACGGGACATGCGTGAATCCTGATATCGGCACTGAAGGAAATCAAAACGGCTTCTAAAGGCTGTGCAGAAACTCGATCACGGCGGCGTTGACGAGGTCCGGGGCCTCTTGTTGAAGCCAGTGGCCCGCTTGCCGAATGATTCGGGGGTCTCGCAGATTGGGCACAAGCTTGTGCATGCCGCCGATGATTTCGTGCATGCCCGGAATCGCCAACCCGGTGTCGTATTCCCCGACCAGATAAAGGGCGGCCGTCTGGACCGGCAGGCTAATGAAGGCTGCTTGCAATTCCCAGTTACGGTCGAGATTGCGGTAATAGTTCAACCCGCCGCGAAACCCCGACACCTCGTATGCCCGCACAAAAGCGTCGAAGTCGGCCTTCCCGAGCCACGTGAGGGGTGACGCAGGTTCCGGCAAAGCGACGAGGAGTCCCGCCTGCCGCGCCACGAGTCCGAAAGGATTCGGTGTGGTCTGGTCGCGCGGGCCGGCGTCTCCTGATGCCCAGAAATAGAGCTTACGCAGTGTAGCGGCGACGTCGGACTCGAGTTCGCTTTCGGCTTGTCCCGGTTGAGAAAAATAATGCGTGTAGAACCACGCTTGTTCAGTTTGCGGAAATAGCCGGCTCGGCGTGATCGGGGCTCGGTCCATCATGGGAACCCCTAGCGCCACGACAGCGCGAAAGCGGTCGGGCCGCAACTGCGCGGCCTGCCATGCAATGGTTGCGCCCCAGTCGTTTCCCACCACGACAGCCTTTGTCTCTCCGAGCGCATCCAGGATCCCCACCAGATCACCGATGATGTCGAGCGTCGTATACCGCCCTGATTCGATCGGACAATCGCTGAGTCCGAAGCCCCGCAGATCCGGCGCAACGGCGCGAAATCCGGCCCTCGACAAGCCCGCCAACTGGTGTCGCCACGCGTACGACGTCTCAGGAAACCCGTGCAGAAGCAGGACCAGCGGCCCCGCTCCCTGGGCGGCGATGTTCAGGCGGACGCCATTGGTTTCGATGAAGGACTGAGTCAATGCGTACACGATCACGCTCCCATGGTTGCCTTAAGTCACGCGAAATCGTAACATCAAATGTCACGAATATCTGCTTCAAAAAACATGTCTCGAGATACACGGCTGGCCCGGCTTCTTCACGTACTCATCCACATGCATTTGCGCGGCGGCACGACCACCTCCGAGACGATCGCGCGAATGCTACATACCCAGCCGTCGCTGGTTCGGCGCACGATGGCTGCACTGCGTTCAGCCGGTTATGTCGAGTCGATCGCCGGACCGGGGGGAGGCTGGGCTCTGCGCCGTGAACTCGGCGACCTCACCGTGCGTGACATCTATGCTGCTACAGCACCCAAGAGCGCATTCGCGATTGGTACGGCGGATGACAATCCGGCCTGCCCGGTGGAGTCAGCAGTCAACCGGTTCCTCGACGATGCACTGAATTCGGCCGAGGACGAATTGCTCCGGCGTCTCGCGCAAATGCGTCTTTCCGACATAGCACGGTACGTGAAGGTGCCGAAGGCCTGAGGAACGTCCGCTTTTGGCGCGGTGGCGGTCGTCTGTCTGCAGGCTGCAAGCGACCGCTCCTGGCCGGCTAGTGCCCGACGACAGAGCGTGGCGATCGCGGCGGGCGCGGCCTCTCATGCAAGGGACATAAAGCACCTATTCCTGCGGGAAATGTCGAACGGTAGAGTGCACGTGCTGCTATGCTGACTTGGCTGTGCCTTATCCGTCGCTGACATTTGCCGGTGTGAGGTTGGGTGGACTCTATGCGCTTCCCTCGCAGTCCGTGTCGGTGGGAACGGGACGGGTGTACGCGCTTGGCGCGCGCTACTCGAACGGGCCGCTCAATCTTGGCATCGCCTATACGAACACGCACGACCTTGGCCTGAACGGTCCGACCCAGGCGGGTACGACGTTCTTCCCTGGCCTGCCGTCGGGGCCCGTACTGGATTTCGAAGCGTGTCGCCGTCTACACCAGCGCAACGTGGCTTCATGCGAGTAGCGGAGCGGCACCCGTCTTTCTTGGTGGAGGTTCGGCGCCAGTTTTCGAAAATGGTGTGTATGTCGGGTCGGGCGATACCTCGGTTGCGGTGCGGGTGGGCTTGCGTAAGTTGTTCTGAAGCTTCGCTTCCGGTAACAAAAGTGATTGGCTAACGTGGGTCTGGATCTATTCGAAATCCTTAATAATATCGATCTATCCAGCCACGTATGTCAAACTGATTGACTAGAACATTGTTTTGAGGCCGATCCGGGCGAGGACCTGATTGGGTCCGCTCGACATGCCATCCGGGCCGACCATGCCATTGATCTGCGCCTGCGCGTCGGCGTTCGCTCGCTGCCAGACAGCCGAGACATAGGTGATCGTCCGTTTGGATAGCGCGTAGGTGAGAGCGGCCGAAAACTGGTTCGCGTGGTTGTTGTCGACCGTAGCGTTGCCATTCATGTAAAGCCACGAACCGCTCAGGAACAGGAATGGGTTGATGTGCCAGACTTCGGCGAGTTGCGTGCCCCAGACGCTGCCGTTGTTGATGCTGTTGTGCACCGTGGTGAACAGTGCCGTGGTCGTGAACGGGCCGGCGTCGAAATGCGCGCCGATGCCCCAGTTGCGTACGCTGGTGCTAATGCCGCCAACGCTATACTTCTGGTTCGTATAAGCCGCGTTGGCGCCGAATGCCCCATGTGTGTAGTTCAGTCCCGCGCTGACCGCGTTGTTCGACCCAACCGAGCCGGGCACGCCGCCGAAGCTGTAGAGCACGCCACCTGAGAAACCGCCGTAGACAGGCGAACTGTACTTGATCGCATTGGAGATCGCCATGTCGCCCCCCATGCGGTCCCAATCCATCGCGCCAGTGGGATTCTCCGGTAACGCGAGCTTGTTGAACGGGCCGGCACGGAAGTCGTAGAGGCCCGCCCCGAACATCGACGCGCCATCATTCATTCCCGAAAAGAGCGAATCGACCATAAAGTCATATTGCCGCCCGAGGGTGAGGCGTCCCAACATGTTCGAGTCGAGTCCGACATATGCTTCACGCGAGAACAGGCTTTGCTGCGGGATGAAGGAGCCGGTGCCGAGCACGAACTGGTTTTCGAGCTTGAAGACCGCGGCCGTGCCGCCGCCGAGGTCTTCACGCCCGCTGAAACTGAACAGGTTCGGAAAGCCAATTCCGTCGTCAAAGCGAACGTTGGAATGTCCGCCCTGATTGCTGACATAGGTGATCCCGGCGTCGATCATGCCGCTTAGCGTCACGCTGCTCTGGGCATGCACGCATGTTGCGAACAGCATGACTGCGGCTGCCGGTATGGAACGGGTCATACGCATTGTTGTCTCCTCAATCGACTTTTTAGTCCTGGTGCTTGTTTATTTTTTCCGGCCACGGCCGGTATTGCGCGTGCCCCGGCGCCCGTTGAAGGGTTGCCGGGCGTCTCCTCACCAACGGTTCCTGGGTGTTGTCGTTATTTGAGTTTCAGGAGCCTTTTGGCGTTCTCCTTGAGGATCAACGACTTCACTTCATCCTTGAAACCCGCGATTTCGAAATCCCGCATCCAGCGCTCCGGCGTAATTAGCGGATAGTCGCTGCCGAACAGCATGCGATCCTTTAGCAACGTGTTCGCGTATTGCACGAGTTCAGCGGGAAAGTATTTCGGACTCCATCCTGAAAGGTCGATCCAGATGTTTGGCTTGTGCAGCGCAAGGCTCAACGCCTCGTCCTGCCAGGGCCAGCTTGGGTGGGCGATCACGATCTCGATATCAGGAAAGTCGATCGCCACATCCTCCAGCAGCATCGGATTCGAGTTCTGCAGCCGCAATCCGCCGCCGCAGCGCATGCCGCTGCCAATACCCGAGTGGCCGCTGTGAAAGATGGCTGGCAGCTTGTGTTCCGCAATGACTTCGTAGAGCGGCCAGGCCATGCGGTCGTACGGCAAAAAGCCCTGTACCGTCGGATGGAACTTGAAGCCCTTTACGCCGCATTCCTCGATCAGGCGGCGCGCCTCGCGCGCACCCATCTTGCCTTTGTGAGGGTCGATGCTCGCGAAAGCGATCATCATGTCGCTGTTCTTTTGCGCCGCTTCGCAGATCTCCTCATTGGGGATGCGGCGGCGGCCGATCTGGCTCTCGCTGTCCACCGTAAACATGACGAGACCGAGCTTGCGCTCCCGGTAGTAAGCGACCGTTTCGTCGATCGTCGGACGCCGGTTCGAGCCGAAATACTTGTCGGCAGCGTGGTCGTATTCTTCGGCGTAGTTGTCGAAAGGGTTGCGGCACGACACTTCTGCGTGCGTGTGAATGTCGATGGCGATGAGTTCGGAAGTATTCATGTCCAGTTCAGTTGCGGGTGTCCGGCGCGGACAAATGTCCGGCCGCGTAACCCAGGAAGAAGTCGAGGCTGCCGGGATTGCTCATGGTCCCGGCCTTGACGGCCTGTTGCGGATCGGCGCCGAGCAGCAGCTTGCGTACTGGCAGCTCCATTTTTTTGCCGGTGAGCGTGTAGGGAATTTCGTTGACCTGGACGATCGCGTCCGGCACATGGCGAGTCGAAGCGCGTGTGCGTATCGCCGTGGCAATGCGCGTGCGCAACGCGTCGTCAAGCGGGACGCCCGGCGTGAGGACCACGAACAACGGCATGAACGAAGGGCGGCCCAGGTACTCGAGGTCGACGACGAGACTGTTCTGCACCTCCGGCAACTCCTCGACCACGGCATAAATCTCCGCCGTGCCCATGCGGATTCCGTTACGGTTGATGGTGGTGTCCGAACGACCGTATATGACGCAACCGCCTTCTGGTGTAAACCGGATCCAGTCGCCGTGGCGCCAGATGCCTTCGAACAAGTCGAAATAGCTGTCGCGGTAGCGCGTGCCGTCGGGGTCATTCCAGAAGAAGACCGGCATCGAGGGCATCGGTTTAGTCACGACGAGTTCGCCCACTTCGCCGACTATTGGCCGTGCGTGATCGTCGTATGCGTAAGCTGCAACGCCGAGTTCCGCGCACTGTATTTCGCCGGCCCGCACGGGCAGGAGCGGGCTACACGCGACGAGGCCCGCTGCGATGTCGGTGCCGCCGCTGATAGAGCCCAACCAGAGGTCCTTCTTGATCGACCCGTAGACCCAGCGGAAGGCTTCGAGCGGGAGAGGCGAGCCGGTGGAGTTAATCAGGCGCAACGCTTCGAAGCGGCCGAGTTTCGCGGGCTCGAGTCCTGCCTTCATGCAACCGGTCAGCCAGGCGGCGCCACAGCCGAACTGGGTGACGCCCAGGGTGTCGACGGCTTCCCACAGCGCATTGGCGGATGGCCAGTTCGGATTGCCGTCGTACAGGACGATGGCGGCGCCTGCCAGCAGCGCGCCGATCTGCGTGTTCCAGACGATCCACCCGGTGCTGCCAAGGAACAGCATGCGGTCGCCCACTCGCACGTCGTGCTGGAGGCCGAGCGACTTGTAATGCGTGAGCAGGATACCGCCATGGCTATGCACGATCGGTTTCGGCAGGCCGGTCGTGCCCGACGAATAGACGATCCAGAGCGGGTGAGAGAACGGCACGCGTTCGAAGCGCGGCATGGCTGCGGGAGCGGGTTCGGTAGGCCACGGTAGCCGGTCGCGCCAGTCAACCGACCGTTGCCCGGCAAGCGGGCCGTCGACGTGGATCACGCGGCGCACGCTCGGTAGATTGCCGAGGATCTGCTCGACCATTTCGGCGCGGTCGTGGACCTTGCCGTTGTAGCGGTAGCTGTCTACCGCAAACAGGACCGTGGGTTCGATCTGGCGAAAGCGGTCGAGCACGACAGACAGGCCCATCTCCGGCGAGCAGCCTGACCAGATCGCGCCAATGCTTGAACAGGCGAGAAAGGCGATGACGGTCTGCTCGCGGTTCGGCATGTAACAGGCGACGCGGGCGCCCACTTTCACGCCGCAGGCCGACAACAGTTCTGCCATGCGGGCTGTCTCCGCTGCGAGCGTTGTCCACGAGATCGTGCGCAACGGTTCGTTCTCGCTACGCGCGACGAGCGCAGCGTCCGCCGGATTGCGGCCGCGGAACATGTGCTCCGCGTAGTTGAGCCGCGTGTTCGGGAACCATTGCGCGCCAGGCATCGAGGCGTTGCCAAGTACGGGCTCGGCATTTCCGTCCGCGACTACATCGAAATAGTCCCAGATGGACCGCCAGAACGACTCGATGTCGCTGACCGACCAGTTCCACAGCGACGCATAGTCGTCGAAATCGTCGCGTCCGGTTCGAGTGAGCCATCGCATGTAATCCGCTAGCCGGGTTGCGGCTTGCTGTTGTGCCGAAGGCGACCACATGAGGTCGCCTTCGGACAGGGAAGAGAGGTTTGCGTCCATACAGGAGTACCAAGGTGAAAAATGCACTGCGCGGACCGGCTCGCATGACGCCGGTTCCCCCGCGTTGTCGTGAAGCATACGGATGCATCCCTTCGTATAGAAATGAGTGTAAATACCAATTTGGACGTTAAGTACATTTCGTATTTAATACGCTCCATCGAGGCGAACGCTCTGGTCGGGCCTGTTCAGGCGAGACCGGGTGGCGCGTATGGCAAACGAACGAGAGCGAGAACGCGATGGTTGAGGCAGTACTTGAAGTGCCGGTTTTGATCGTGGGCGCGGGGCCGGCTGGCCTGGCGGCGACCCTGCTGCTCGAGCAATACGGAATCGAGGCGTTGACGGTCAATCGCTATGGCTGGACGGCCAATACGCCACGGGCTCACTACCAGAACCAGCGAGCGATCGAGATCCTGCGTGAACTGAAACTCGAAGACGAGGTCATGGCTGCCGGCATGCCGCCCGCCTTGGCGCGCAACGTGGTCTGGACTGAAACGCTGGCCGGCGTCGAGTTCGCGCGTATTCAGACCTACATGGCGGACCGGCAGGACGACTATCGGCGTGCGAGTCCGTGCGAGTCTTCGAACGTTGCCCAGTGTCTGCTCGAGCCGATCATGGCGCGCGCTGCGCTTGCGCGCGGTGCGTCGATTCGCTGGAAGCACGAGTTCGTGGACCTGGTTCAGGACGAGAAGGGTGTGACCGCAACTATCGAAGATCGTGTCGACGGGCGTCGTTATCAGGTCCGTGCGAAATACGTGATTGGCGCCGACGGCGCGCGCAGCCGCGTGGCGGAAACGCTCGGCGTGACTCACGAGGGGCAGGAGGGCTGGGCCGCCGCCGTCAACGTCTGGTTTAAGGCCGACCTCACCCAATACTGTGCTCACCGCCCCGGCATTCTCTACTGGACCAACCGTCCGGGGCTCGATTTCTGGGTCGGCAGCGGCGGGTTCATCAACGTTCGCCCATGGAATGAATGGGTGATGTCGTTCATGTACGACCCTGCGGAGGGCATGCCTGATCTTTCGCATGACGCGCTCGTTGAACGGGTGCGTACCCTGGTGGGTGACCCGGAACTTGAGGTCGAGGTGCTGGCCGCGAGTCCGTGGCAGATGAACGCGCTCGTGGCCGATCGCATGTGCGTCGGGCGCGTCTTTCTCGCGGGCGACGCGGTTCATCGTCATCCGCCTTCGGGTGGGTTGGGCTCGAACACGTCGATGCAGGATGCGTACAACCTTGCGTGGAAGCTTGCCGCCGTGCTGAAAGGCGAGGCCGGCGTTGCGCTGCTCGACAGTTATGAAATGGAGCGCTTGCCGGTTGCGCGCAAGGTCGTGGCTCGCTCGATGCAGAACATCGATTACTTCGTGGAGGTTGCCAAGGCACTTGGCTTTCGGCCGGGTCAGACGGCGGATGAAGGCTGGCGCGCATGGGAGGGCCTCGCTGCGCCCACCGGGGAGGGGGCGCAGCGGCGGGAAGCGTTATCGGCCGCACTGGCCCTCCAGCGCTACCACTTTGCCGCACATGGCACCGAACTCGGCACGCGCTATCTGTCTGGAGCACTGGTCGATCCACAGTCTGGCGAGAGCGACGAGAGCGACGCTGGGATCGACTGCGAACTCCATTACGTGCCGCGCGCTCGCGCTGGTTCTTATTTGCCCCATGCATGGCTCGAGCGCAGGGCCGACCGCAGGCGGATGTCCACGCTCGACGCATGCCGCGGCGGCCGCTTTACGTTGCTGGTCGGGCATGCAGGTGCCGCCTGGCGTGCCGCTGCGGCGTCGGTTGCAGCGGCGGCTGGCGTGCCGCTCGACGTAATCGAGATCGGCATCGGCCTCGAGTATCACGATGTCGAGAACACCTGGCAGGCGCTGCGTGAATCGGGCGATGACGGCTGCGTGCTCGTGCGTCCCGACAAAGTGGTCGCCTGGCGCAGCGCCGGGCTCGCAAGCGATCCGACTCGTGAACTCGAACGGGTCGTGCGTGCTGTGCTCGCCCGCTAGATTGACCTCCGCAAATTCCGAAAAAACAGTCATCTATGAAACTGCTCAACTACGTTCAGAACGGCCAACAACGCGCCGGCGCGATGACCGGTGCCGGCGTGGTGGACCTGACCGCCATGCTGGCGGGTTCCCCCGCCGAAATCGTCGAAATCCTGCATGGCGGTCCCGATGCCGTCGCCCGCGCACGTGAATGTGTGGTTGGGGCACGCTCGTTCACCGACCCGGCTTCCATCCGCATCCTCGCGCCTGTACTGAAACCGAACAAATTCCTCGGCGTCGGCGGGAATTTCATGTCACACATCGACGAAGTCCGTCACCTCGGCTTCAAGGAGCCAAAGCACCCGATCTGGTTCAACAAGCAGGTGACCTGCGTGAACGGACCGTTCGACCCCATCTATGCGCCGTTCGATTCCGGGGAACTGGACTACGAAGGCGAGATAGGTCTCGTGATTGGTCAGCGCTGCAGGCGCGTATCCGTCGATGAGGCGCCGGATGTGGTCGCCGGCTACGTGGTTTGCAACGACGTGAGCATTCGCGACTGGCAGATGCGTGCGCCGACTTCGACGATCGGCAAGTCGTTCGACACGCATGGCCCATTCGGCCCGTATCTCGTGACGCCCGACGAAGTGGGCGATCCGGGCGCATTGACGATCCGCACATGGGTCAATGGCGAGTTGCGCCAGGAAGGGTCGACCGCCGAAATGATCTTCAACGTGGCCGAATTGGTCAGCGATCTGTCGCAGCGCTGCACGCTCGAGATCGGCGATGTTCTCTCCCTCGGTTCGCCTGCCGGCGTGGGCGGCCTGCGCAATCCGCCGGCGTATCTGAAGGAGGGCGATGTGGTGCGTGTCGAGGTGGAGAGGGTCGGCGCGATCGAAAACGTCGTCTGCGCTGAACCGCGCTGAAAGCGGGCCCCGACCGTACTGAGAGGAAAAAACATGGACACGAAAGTCACTGACACCCCCGCCTCACTCGAGGCCAACGCTGCAAGGCTGTCACCCTACAAACTCGCGCATGTGATCTGCCTGACCGACCGGATCGACGTGATGCGCGACTGGTATGCGAAGGTGCTCAATGCAACGGTTGCGTTCGAGAACGCGAACCTCTGCTTTATGCGTTATGACGACGAGCATCATCGGATCGGCTTTATCCGGGCCGACGGATTGCAGCCTGAACCGGATGCACCGACCCGCTCGATCCATCACTATTCGTTCACGTACCGTGACCTGGGTGAGCTGTTCGGTAATTACCTGCGTCTGCGGAGCGCGGGAATTGAGCCGTTCTGGTGCGTGAATCACGGGCCGACGACCTCGATGTATTACCGTGATCCGGACGGGCACCGCGTGGAGCTTCAGGTCGACAACATGACGAACGAGGAAGTCGACGCGTTTTTCGCAGCGGGTAGCTATGAGCAGAACCCGATCGGCGTGATCTTCGACCCGGACCAGTGGATCAAGCGGCTGCTTGCGGGCGAGCCTGCAAGCAAACTCGTCATTCGCGAGCCGCTTCCTCCCGGCACGACGCCGTGGGACATGATTCGCAACTGACGGACCATGTCGAGAGGTCCTGGCGCCCTGTGAGGGACGGCCCGCCCGCACCTGCTGCGTTACACTTGCGCAACGTCAGCATGCGAGAGGCAGGAATGGTGAGGGCAACACTGGATCAGGAAAGACGACTGGAAATCGGCCGTCAGCGGCGCGAGAAAACGCGCAACGGCATCATCGAAACGGCGTTTCAGGTCGTTCGAGAACGAGGCGCCGACGAGCCGATGCTCGAGGATTTCATCGCCGCAGCGGGCGTGGCGAAGGGGACGTTCTACAACCATTTCCCGACCAAGAGTGAGTTGTTCCATGCATTGGGTAGCCATGTTGCGGACGCAATCGACGACCGGATCAATCTGGTCGTGGAGGGCGTGACGGATCCGGCGCAGCGCATTGCGGTTGCTTGCCGCCAGTTCGTCCGTTTGTGCCGGGAGCGGCCCGAATGGGGCTGGATACTCGTGCGGGCCATGCCAGGGGCGCAGGCCGGATGGAGCAAGGGCATGCAGCGCGGTGTGCTGGCCGACGTCAGAGCCGGCGTAAAGCAGGGCATGTTCACGGTGCCGTCGGTTCAGGTTGCCGTGGTCATGGGGATGGGCGCGCTTGCCATGGCCATTCAGGCTGTGTTGTCAGAGAAGACGTCCGCCCGTTTCGGGGAGGATGTAGCCGAAATGACGCTGCGAGCCATGGGTATGAATCTGGAAGATGCACAACGGATTGCTCATCTTCCACTTGATCTGAAATAGTCGCAGGCGGGGGCGGGCTTCAAACGCATTCCCGCGTTCATATTAATTAGCCATTCTAAATAAATGGCGTGTCGAAATACTCGGCGCGTTCGAAGCAATCGACAAGGAGACGATGATGATGGAAACAACCGGAGTGGAAAGCCGGCTCGCGAGAAGGAACATTGCCGCACTGCTGGTCGCGCACTGCGCCGGCATGATCGATCTCGTGGCGCTGCCACTCTGGATGGGTGTGCTGATCGCGCAGTACCACTTCGATCCGCAACAGGCGGGGGGCGTCGTCACGTTGTTCCTCGCAGGCGTGGTCGCGGCGAGCGCCATAACGGCGCCGCTGTTTGCGCGGGCAAAAGTCCGGCTCATGGTCCCGGCCGGGTTTGCGGCTGCGGGCGTGCTTTTCGGCCTCTGCGCTTCAGTCTTCGTGTTTCCAGTCATCGCTGGGCTGCATTTTCTGGCCGGTCTTTGCGTGGGTGTCAGTTTGAGTCTTACGCACGGGACCATAGGGCGAACCGGCAATCCGCATCGTCTGTTTGGTAGCGCGATGGCCGCGATGGGCGCCTTCGGTCTCATCTTCCTGTTTGTTGCCGGCGCCATCCTGAAGCTCAGCGACCCGGGCGCCTTGTTCTACCTGTTTCTGGCTGTCATGCTCGTGGCGACGCTCGTCACCGCACGTGCTTTTCCCGTATTGTCGGGCGCGTCGAAGGCCACGTTTGACGCGCAGGGTAAGATGCCCGGCGTCGTCTGGTTCGGCATTCTGGGTATCGTCTGCATGAACTTCGTGCAGTCCATGGTGTTCAGTTTCCTCGAACGTATCGGTGTTGCACGTGGTATTGCCCAGGAACACGTCGTCCTGGTGCTGATGCTCGTTGGCATCGTGAACATTATTGCTTCGGTGATCGCCGCCGTCTGCGAGCGCCGGCTCAACACCAGGACCGTCCTATTTCTCGGTCCCGTCTGTCAAGGCGCCTTTGCTGCGATGGTCACGATGAGCGACGCTATCCCCGCGTACGTCGGTGCGGCGGTGTTGTTTGTCTCTTGTCTCGTGATGACTCACACGTTCGTATTCGGAATTATCGCGAAGTTGGATCGCTCGGGTCGTGCCGTTGCCGCGACTCCGGCCATGATGATGATCGGCTCGGCCATTGGTCCGATTATGGCCGGTTCGCTCGTGAAGTTTGTGGGCCTCAATGGTCTTGGGTTCGCCGCCCTCGCGGTCGATGGCATCGCGATGCTGGCGCTGGCGGCACTTGCATGGTCGGTGGTCCATCGCAGCACCGTTGCGGTGCAGGCTGTGGGTGGCCCGGTTTGATGCGCTATTCCACGGTCTATCTTGATGCGCTTTAATTTCACATGAATACGGAGCGCGTCACGCGTGCCGAGCGAGCGATGACCAGCGGCTGGGTCACGGTGAGCGCGCAATCGATCGGGCCCGATGAAAACGCTCGGGTTGTTAATGCGAATTGTCTGGCGAGAATTTGCAGTTGCCGCGCGGTGCGGCGACCTTGCGGCGGCAGAAAGTGAAGCACCGTAACCGACTCATTTCAGTCATCCGCCTACAATGACCTACTGCCTTAGAGCGGACATTCAGGCACTAACCGCTGGTTTCTCTACCGTCTTTCCCCGCGCTCTGATGCATGCAAGGGCTTAACGGGGCGCGGAATTTTTCCGCTTCTATCTGCGCGATTTCTTTGTGCCGGGCTGGCCACGAGGCTAATGTCCCGCGAACAACTCCAATACGCTTTGGGGTGCGTCGTCGCCGAAAAAGCGGCGATGATTTCGAGCAGTTTGATCAGCGAAGGCGGCACTCCGCGGATAAAGAGCCCGCTCATACGTCGCCAGCGCGCACTCTATATCACTCGGATGGTCACGCAGCGCGTGGCCGAGTTCGGCCCCATCAAACAGCGCGAGATTGGCTCCTTCGCCCGCAAACGGAGACATCAGATGAGCAGCATCGCCCACGAGCGTTACGCCCGGGACTCGTTCCCAGCGGTGGTGGACCGGCAGGGCGTAAATAGGCCTTACGATCGGGGCGGTGTCGCTCTCAAGGATCAATGCTCGGAGTTGTGGCGCCCAACCCTTGAATTCTTCCGCGAGACGTTGCAATGCAATCGTTGGTTCGCTGAGGTGAATGCTATTCATCCACGCTTCAGGCTTGTTCAGCGCGACATACGTGTGCAGCGTGCCATTCGCGTAACGGTGGGCCAGGATCCCTTTGCCGGGCTCTACAGCCATCAACGTGCCGCTGCCGATCGCTCGGGCGCTAGCTGGCTGTCGAGCATCGCCGTCGAAGAGACTGATCTCGACGAAGGTTGTGCCGATGTACGCCGGCTTTATATCGGACACAAGTGCACGAACCTTGGACCATGCTCCATCTGCTCCGACTATCAGGTCTGCCTCGGTTGTCGTGCCGTCGGCAAATGTCAGAGTGTGCCGCCCGCTTGCCGTGTGCTTCGCCTGCGCCAATTTGCTGCCCCAGCGAATATTGTCGATAGGTAGAGACTCGATCAGGAGTCGGCGTAGCGCGCCGCGCTCGACTTCCGGCTTAGCTGAGTCACCTCGGGCCGGTCTATCAAGCAGAATGTCACCGTGTCTATTGACGACGCGTTTAGCATCTTCGCCGGGAAGTATAAGGGTAAGAAACTCGTCGTAGAGGTCAGCAGCCTTCAGACCGAGCTGGCCGTTGTACTCGTGAATGTCCAGCAATCCACCCTGTCGCCGCGCATCGGGTGAGGCTTCAGCTTCATAGACGGTCGCGGCGATGCCATTGACGTGCAGGACGCGAGCGAGCGTCAGTCCACCAAGGCCGGCGCCGATGATCGCAATACGGGGAGCAGTTGAAGAGAGAAGGCGAAGGTGGCCGTTCATGGTGCGTTCCGATGACTATGAATCATGCGCGTTCGTGCGCAGAGGTTCATAGGAAGTCCGACATGTGTCGGGGGAAACGCTGGCCAACCTTGCTTGCTGCTCGGGTGACGTGTGCGCGGCAATCTGTGATTTAGACAGACGGCCGTTTTTCGCGAATGATCGATGCCGATTGTTGCATGAGTTTGACCTGCTGGCAACTCGAACACTCGGAGGAGAAGCCTATGCCCGTAGCGGAACGAGCGCGCGAAATGTCACATTAATCCATTTGAAGTGCTCAACGGCGCAGCCGAAAAGCGGTCGCTTACCGATGACTGTTTGTGGCCGCACCCCGCCCGACGACGCCGCCTCGACGCCCGCCTCTTCGGGGAGGTCGCTCCCCGCCCCCAAGCGGTCAATCGTGAATTCACACGAACTATGTCCGCTCTGTCATGCATATCCGACACCGCACTCGGCTTTGCGAGCGTGGAGTTGATGCTAGCGTCCGGAAATCGGCTCGAATGTCTTGCCGACAACGTCTACGGCGAAGTCGACTACCGCGCGAATCATCGGGGAATGCCTTAGATCAGGATGTACGACTAGCCAGATTTCGCGGCAAAACTGCTCACCGTCGAATGGTAGACGTTTCAACGAGGGATCATTTTCGCCGATGAACACCGGTAAGCCGGCGACGCCGATGCCCGTGCGTGCAACCGCCTGCTGCATGGTGATGTCGCTCACCTCGCAGATGATGCGGCGCCCCTGAGCGATTGACTGAAGCCACTTCTGATGCGGCATCTCAGCATATTGAGCTTCATAGCCGACGAATGCCCAATCGCCCGGCTCCGATGCCGACGCATATTCGCTGCTTGCATATAGCGCAAAGGCCATTTCGCCGAGTTTGCGCGTCACGTTTTGAGGTTCCTCGGGACGAAACAAGCGTATCGCGATGTCCGCCTCGCGACGCCCCAGTGACACGCTTTGAGCTTGACTGGCAATCGCCAGGCGGATGCCGGGATGCAATTGTGCGAATACATGCAGGTGGTTTGCGAAAAGATTGTTCGCGAGGACCGGCGGCACGCTGATCGTCACTGTGCCCTGCATAGGTGCTTGTTCCGCCAACGCGAGCCGTTCGACGGAGAATGCGTTCTCCTCCATCTTCGCGGCAACCTCAAAAACTTGCCGGCCTGCGTCGCTCAGTTGGCAAGCGCGTGGCAGCCGGTCGACAAGGCGCATGTTCAGTTCAGCCTCGAGCGCACTTAAGCGACGGCTGACGGTCGCGTGATCGACCTTCAACCGTCGCGCGGCGGCCGAGAGGCTGCCCGATTGTGCAACGGCGACGAAGAAGCGCAGGTTTTCCCAGTCGAACATCGGTGCGTTTTCTCCAATTAGCTGTGCGACTTTACGGAATATTCGCACAGAATGCGATCCCTTACGCTGCAACCTTCCGTATTGAAGGATCGCCCATGCACACCCAGTCAAGACTCCATCCCCGCTTGGTCCAGATTGCGACATGCCTCGGCTTCGTCGTCGTACTGATTGACGTCAGCGTCGTCAATGTCGCGCTTGACGCGTTGCGAATTGTCTTTCGCGCGAATGTCACGGGCCTGCAATGGGTCGTCAACGCGTACGCGCTTGTCTTCGCGTCATCGCTATTGATGGCCGGTGCGCTTGGCGACCGGCTCGGCGCCAAACGCGTGTTCATGACCGGCTACGCGATTTTCACGCTTGCGTCGATCGGCTGCGGAATCGCGCAGTCCCTGGAGGCGTTGCTCGCATGGCGTCTCGTCCAGGGTGTGGGTGCGTCGCTGCTGGTCCCGAACTCGCTAGCCATTCTGCGGCTGGCGTTCCAGGATCCAGCGGCACGCAGTCGGGCGATCGGCTGGTGGGGGGCCGGCGGCGGCATTGCGCTGGCGGCCGGCCCAGTAGTCGGCGGGCTGCTCGTCACCGCGCTCGGGTGGCGCAGCATCTTCCTCGTGAACGTGCCTGTCGGCATCGTCGGCATCTGGATGACGTGGCGCTTCGCACCCGGTACCGATGCGCTACACGGCCGCAACCTGGACTTTCCTGGACAACTGACTGGCGCGCTCACGCTGGCCGCGCTCACGTACGCACTGACCGAGGCCAGTGCCCTCGGCTGGAAGAGCCCCGTCATTCTAGGCACGCTCGCGTTGAGCATTGCATCGGGGCTCGCGTTCATCCAACTGGAAGCGCGCAATCCTGCTGCGATGCTGCCGCCCGCGTTATGGCGGGACAGGACTGTTCTGAGCACGGCCGGCATTGGCATGATCCTGAACCTCGTCTTCTACGGCGTCGTCTTCACGTTGAGCCTGCTTTTCCAGACGATCTGGCATACAACGCCAGTACGGACAGGCGTGGCATTCCTGCCGATGATGGGTATCCTGATGGCAATGAATATCGTCGCGGGACGACTGGCCAGCCGGATCAGCGCGCGCGCACTGGCAAGCGCCGGCATGCTGATCTCCACTGTCGGGTATCTGGCGATGATGCCGGCGCTCACGGCGCAGTCTCACTGGATGCTCGCGTTGCCAATGATGCTCGCGGGCAGTGGCGTAGCCCTCACGATTCCGACCATCACGCACGCGATGCTTGCTGCAGTCTGCAGCGCGCAGTCGGGCATCGCGTCTGGCTTGCTGAACGCGGCCCGCCAGATTGGGGGAGTAATGGGCGTCGCATTGTTTGGCTTCTTTGTGCGTCACACGGAGACAGCCCCATTCATGCGCGGCATCGAGCAGGCGCTAGTTACTTCCGCCCTGCTGTTGCTTGCGGGTGCCGCGATAGCCTTGCGGTACCTGAAAACGGCGACGGAAGCGGTTCCGCGGAGTGCGGTCGTTAGCAACCCCAAAGCGGACGTTTAAGTGTCGTGGGGGAGTAGCACGCGAGAGGCTGGCATTGGCCGGACAGCGCCCGAGTGCAGTCCGGCCGCCTGTCGTTCAAACCTCTGTCTGTTCCGCCATCTCGAGAGCGTCGTCGACCTCAATGCCAAGGTATCGAATGGTACTCTCCAGTTTTGCGTGACCGAGCAGCAACTGTATCGCCCGCAGGTTCTTTGTGCGCCGGTAAATCAGCGACGCTTTCGTTCGACGCATTGAATGCGTTCCGTAAGCTGTGTCGTCGAGCCCGATCGACCGTATCCAGCGATGAACAAGGCGGGCGTATTGGCGTGTCGAAAGATGGGCTGAGCCGTGAATGCGGCTTGGGAAGAAATAGTCGCTCGACGACAGTCCCGCTTCTCGAATCCACGAAGCGGAGCTCTCCCGGGTCTGTTCAGTGATTTCGAACTGGACCGGCCGCTGGGTCTTCTGCTGCATTACAGTCGCCCTTGGTGCCACACGCGAGCCAAGACAGATATCCCTCACTCGCAATTTCGTCAGATCGCACGCTCTCAACTTGCTGTCGATCGCGAGGTTGAACAGCGCGAGCTCGCGCGCTCTTCCAGCAAGCTGCAGGCGGATACGGATTCCCCAAATCTCCCTCAGCTTCAGTGGCAGCTTCTGCCCCGTCAGCTTGTCCTTGTTCCAAGGCACACGGCCGACGCCCGGGTTGATGGTGGCTTCCATGACGATTCTCCTTTCGAAGGACAGGAGAATCAGTTTACGCCCGGCGCCGCCGGGCAATACCCGACCCAAAGCCGACGGATAACACCCCCGCACACTCGACGACCGAATCGTGGCCTGTATCTGTCGTTCCGAGGTGCGAGGATTTGTATTGAAAGGCGGGCAAGCCGATGCTAACCCGGTCCGAACGCCTTGGCTCACGGGGGTGGGCTTACCGTTCGTTGAGCGCGCCGGATCTACGCAATGTTTCACTGGGTAACTCCCCAAACATCGCCCGGTAATGCCCTGCAAACCGGGACATATGTCGGAATCCCCACCGAAGCGCGATTTCTGTCACGCTCCCTGCCAGACCGCCCTTAAGCAGGTCGCGCAATGCCCCATTCAGCCTGACATTCAGGAACCATCTCCCGGGAGTCATGCCCACACTGTTCCGAAATATGAGCTCCAGGGAACGCAGACTATATCCACTGCGACGTGCCACCTCAGCCAATGCGATATTGGCCTCATGACCAGAGGTTATTAATTGTTCGCACGCGTGGATGATGTGGTAGTGACGCGTAGCAACTTCCAGATTCCGTCGAGAATCGAGACGTGTCGCGGACGCTAGCGCATCCACGTATGCATCGACCAGAGCGCGCGACATTTCTTCCGCCAGTGCCGGCGACACCCCGCCGTTTTGGTCCAATGCCCCAGCCAGGGCCATCGCATTGTCGGCGAGTTCGACCAGGCAGCGACGCCCACCCGGCTGGAGACGGATCGAAGAACTGCTGCGCACCGGCAGTGTGAGGGGACGCCCCGTCCGGATGAGTGCGGTATTTTGCAGCAAGCTCTCCGTGACGGTTAGCGTCAACCAGCGCGACAAAGACGAAGCGTGATAGAGGACTCCCGCGCCTGAGGGATAGATCTGTATTTCGTCATCGGCTATTGCGGCTGTATTGACCCGCGTGGCTTCAGCGCCATACGCCGCGAGGCCAATGCAAACTGCATCGTTCGGCATGCATCCTTGCGCAATAACGGGAAAGTCATAGCCGCCTGATTCAAGCCGGACTTCATCGAGCGAGAGCCGCTGATGTCGCATTGAAGCGTGCCCCGAACGCAGCAGTCGATGTTCGAAATGGCCGCCATATATGACATCGAACGCCTGCAGCGGATCGAAGCCGGAGTATTCGTGGTGAAAGTAAATCGCTCCTTTTGGCACTTGGAATCTCGCATCGTTATTTCGTTTTCTGGATAGCGTCTCATCGCGAGACAGTCTATCGTAATGTCGTTACCTGTCAATTCGGGCTGCAATATGGCGAAGATTCACGAACGGACGCAACCCTTGCAGCCTAGGCCCAGAGCCAAAAAGGAGCCATTGAATCGCGCAGAATTGCACACGGTCATAGCCGATATGCGACAAGCGATCAAAAGGTTCTCGATTACACCAGACCAGCTTTTCGGGCCAGACCTTTCGGACCTGGTGAAATACCGCGATCCTGCGACAGGGAATACCTGGAATGGGCATGGGCGGCCACCGAACTGGATCAAGGGTAAAGATCGGGAGCAGTTTAGTGTCGACTAGCTATTTCACTTATTCGTTTTTTTGCAACAATGGATTGGCGGAGCAACACACAATCAGGAACGGCCATAGAGAATTCGGCATTGGTCGATTTATACTCAATTAATATCATCATTTTTGATGAATGAGCGGTTAGCGGAAGTTTTTTGCACTTATATCGTAAATTGGCGTTATCCTGGCTCAAGCTTGCTGGTAATCCAGCTATGCCATTGCGTTTGCAGCACAAGTACACGACTTATGTTTTGAAACATTAATCACAAACTGAGACTGACGATGGCTGACCAGGACGATGTGAACTCCACACGAAGATTGATTACGATGCTTGGCGGTGCGCTGCCGCTTGCCTACGCATCCTTGGCGGCAATGCCGGGAACTGGCGTCGCTGCGGAGTCCAAAGGTAGCGTATCGAAAAGTGCGAACCCGGGGGACCACTCGGCCGCGGCGGAAACCGAACCGCCAACTGGACTTCTCATGCATCCGGGATACGCACAGGTGATTGCACGGATGGCCTATGTGTGGGGCTGGCCAATGGTCAACATGCTAAACCGGGATGCGCGCATCACGATGGCTCCCTATCCGGGGCTGCTGAACGGTGTGTTACCGGTCGCGCCGCGTGGCCAGGTCGGTATGCTGCATGACTATATCGATCCGGCGGAGACTTTCGTCACCTGCCCGAACCAGGACGTGGTCTACGGCCTGGGCTTCTTCTCGCTGGACGAGGAGCCAGTCGTCGCGCAGGTGCCCGACTTCGGCGATCGTTTCTGGGTCTACGCCCTTTATGACGCACGCACCAACCAGTTCGGCCATCTCGGCAAGCCCTACAAGTCACGGCGTGGCTTCTATCTGCTCGTCGGACCCAACTGGAAAGGCAGCAAGCCTGCGGGCATTACGGAAATCATCCGTTGTCCCACCGCGCTCGCCAACGCCATTCCGCGCGTATTCCAGAACGATACGCCTGAGGACAAGAAGGCTATCCAGTCGGTGATCAATCAGGTCGTCTTCTATCCACTGAAGCAATTCGACGGCAAGATGAAGACCATCGTCTGGAACAAGGCGCCGATCATCAAGCCGCCATCACAGGGGAATGCCGACAGCGCTGAAGCCGGCGAGACGAAGTGGGTGATCCCCGAACAGTTCTTCGATCAATTCGGCAAGGTACTGGATAGCGTTCCGCCGCTGCTAGGGGAGGAGGCGCTCTACGGCCAGTTCCGCTCACTTATGGAAGTGGCGAACCGTGACCCGGACGTCAAGAAGGTACTGGTATCGACTGCGATCGACACGGAAAAGGACGTGATTACACCGTTCTTTGAATGGCAGCACAACGGCCGTCCCGCAGGCAATAACTGGAACCGCTCGACGAACAATGCGCAGACCGGCCTCGACTACTTCGACCGCACTGGCACGGCCAAGTCGAACATGTTCGATAATCGTCCCAACGAAACACAATATTTCTATACTGATTTCGATGCGTCAGGTGCGCAGCTCAACGGCGCGAATACCTACGAGATCGTGTTTGCGAAAGGCGAAGAGCCGCCGGTTAACGGCTTCTGGTCGCTTACGCTGTACAACGAGAAACACCTCTTTCACCCGAACGACCTCAAGCGCTATTCGCTCGGCACCAAGAACACGAACCTGAAACGCAATGCTGACGGTTCGCTCACGCTCTACGCTGGCGCGAAGTCGCCAGGCCCGGACAAGCAATCAAACTGGCTGCCGTCGCCCGACGGCACCTTCTCGCTGTATATCCGCGCTTACTGGGGAAAGGAGCCCATTCTCGATGGCTCCTGGAAGCCGCCTCAAGTCCGAAAGGTAAGCTGATGATCTGCAGCCCTGCTGTACGCTGGCATCCGTTCAGAGGGCTTTCCGTTAGGCTAATTGATAGGGCTCAAGCTACGTGACGGAGGACTCGTGAGAACGTGCAACAGATTTTCAATCCATATCGTAGACGCGAGCATTTCCAACCGCGCGGCACTGGCCCGGCAACTTCAGTCTGCCGGGTATTCCGTGCGATGTCACGCCACGAGCAGCGAATTTCTCGCCAACCGCCGGCAATACCATGTGGATTGCGTATTGATTGATCTGGATTCCTGTAACGCCGACAACGTCGACTCTCTGCAAACGGTATTGCATTTCACACCACTTGTGCGAACGATCTGCATGAGCGTGAGCAGCGACATCGCTCTTGCAGTCGATGCGATGAAAGCGGGGGCGGTGGACTTCCTGGTAAAGCCGGTTCTGGCGGCGAAAATGCTCAAGGCGCTACAGGCGGTTGTTCGTCCGCCGGTTGCACCGAATTCCCCGGCTGTGCGTGAAATACTGGGAAGTTTGAATGAGCGCGAGAAGTTTGTGTTGCGTGAGCTGCAGGCTGGTCGAAGAAACAAGCAGATCGCCTATGAAATCGGAGTATGCGAGCGGACTATTAAACACTGCCGCGCGGGCCTCATGCGCAAAATCGGCGCACGATCCTTTGCTGAGCTGCTACTGCGGACCGGCGAATTCGCACCGGCGTGTTGAGGAAATGGTTGGGTTCACAGACACGACAACCTTCGTTGCCCGCCGGAACTTGCGCCCGGAGATGGCTTGTGAGAAAGCACCCGAATATTTTTTTCGAGAACTAAACGTACAGGATGTGAATGATATGAAAGCGGCACGGCTAACACTCACACATTTGGCATTTGCTGCAAGCGCGCTGCTGATTGCCGACGTATCGCAGGCTCAGGACGCGCGCTATCAGGCACTTGCGAACGCCCCGTTTGAGAAGGACTTTCCCACCGCGGATACGGCGCGCACGCTGGAAAAAGAGTTGATATTCCAGCGCGCAACCCAGGCGTATCTCTGGGCCCTGCCTGCCATCAACATGTGGGCAATGAAAGAAGGATCGGAAAAGGTATTCGGCGCAGGGTATAACGTGCTGCCAGTCTGGCGCGATCGTATCAAGGCGTCTACCCAGGTTACGACACCGAACTCCGACGTCGTGTACGCAATGGGGTATCTGGACCTTCACAAGGACGGCCCGCTCGTTGTCGAGGTTCCACAAGGCGTGCAGGGCATGTTCGACGACTTCTTCCAGCGTCCGCTCACCGGCCCGACCATCGACGGCCATACGTGGGTCGGTGACGTCGGCCTCGCGGGCCCGGATAAGGGCAAGGGCGGTACGTACGTGCTGCTTCCGCCCGACTACACGGGCAATGTGCCGGCCTCCAGCCTGCCGAAGGGCGCGTTCGTCTATCGCTCGCGCACGTACAACGTGTTCCTGTTCTGGCGCACGTTCTTCAAGGATCCCAAGGATCTCTCGAAGCCCAACGAAGCGATTTCGGCCACGCGCGTCTATCCGCTCGGTCACAAGGCAAGCGCAAAGCCGATGCAGTTCCCGAACGCCAACGAGGAGCCGGCGGACCTGCTGTTCCCGCGTGACATCCAGTATTTCGAGATGATGTCGCGCTTCATCGACAGCGAATATGTCGATCCGGCCGATCTCGACATGCGCGGCTTTCTGCACACGATCGGTATCGAAAAGGGCAAACCGTTCTCGCCTTCACCCGAAATGCGGACGCTCCTCGACCAGGCGGCGCACACTGGCTTCAATATCAGCAAGGTCGTGATCGCCGACATGCTCGTGAAGGAGCCAGGCGGCAAGTATTATCCCGATCGCCAGTGGCTCAACGTGTTTGCAGGCGAGGATACCGCGTTCCAGTCCAGCCATACGTTCACCAACCTCGAACAGCGCTCGGCCTACTTCACGAGCGCCTATTCCGCGAGTCCGGCCATGGTGAAGAACCTGGTGGGAATGGGCGCGAAGTATCCTGTGACGTTCCGTGACAAGGATGGAAATTTCCTCGATGGCGGCCAGTCGTATTCACTGCACCTGCCACCGAATATTCCGGCGAAGAACTTCTGGTCAGCAACGGTCTATGACGCCACCACGGCTTCAGGCTTGGACAACGGGCAACCCTTCCCGTCGCTGAACCAGATGGACAAGCCGGTGATGAACGCCGACGGTTCGCTCGACCTCTACTTCGGACCCAATGCGCCCACCGGGAAGGAAAAGAACTGGCTTCGCACCGTGCCGGGCAAGGGCTATTTCGTGATCTTCCGTCTGTATTCGCCGGAAAAGGCCTTTTTCGATCAGACCTGGAAGCCAGGGGATCTCGTCAAGACAAACTGATTTGAAGGCGCGCGCCCCAAGGACAGCGATAGCGAAAGTCTGGCAAGCAAATTCGATGCTGGACTGGTTTTGGCGGGGCGATGCCAACCGGAATCGGGCGGCGTACTGGAAGCAAACGCCGCCCAGTAAGCGCGCCGACAACCTGAACCAGAGAGGTGCGCAAATGGCAGAGATACAGTCGTTGGCTGAACGGCAGGCGGCGGGGCGCCGGGCGCGGCAGGGTGCCAAACGCTCGCAACATGCTGCAATTGGCGACACGAAGCGCGACCCGGTCGCCTTACTCCAGGCGAATAGCGCGGGACGCGTGGCGGCACTGATTCCGCTGCGTTACGGCCGCATGTCGGTCTCTCCGTTCACCTTCTTTCGCGGCAGCGCAATACTCCAGGCTCATGACCTTGCCGGCACGGTCAATTCCGGCATTACTTTGCCGATCTGCGGCGATGCACACCTGATGAACTTCGGTGGCTTCGCGACACCCGAACGGCAACTCGTTTTCGACCTGAACGACTTCGACGAAGTCGCAGTTGGGCCGTGGGAGTGGGATCTCAAACGGCTTGTCGGCAGTCTGGCGATTGCCGGTGAGCATATGGGACTCGGGCGCGGGCCAATAGGCGATTTTGTGCAGACTGCGGTGCTCGAATATAGCGAGCGGATGCGCGAATATTCCGGGTACAGCGCACTGGATCTCTGGCATGAGATCGTCACTTTCGACCGCATGATGGAGACGGCCGCAAGCGATGAAGGGCGGCGCCTGCTGGTCAAAACGAAGGAAAAAGCCGCAACGCGAACGCACGAAAGTGTGCTCGCCAAGATGGCCACACTTAACGATGGGCACTGGACGATCCAGGACGCTCCGCCGGCGTTGTTCCATCCCACGGGGGCCAATTCCCTGCTCGGCAAGCATAGCAACTGGTCCGATACGGACGCATGGCGGAGCAAGCTTGCCAGCGCATTCGACGACTATGTCGGGACGCTTCCGCCTGACCGGCGCGCCCTGCTCGGACAGTACGAGCTTCAGGACATCGCGTTCAAGGTCGTTGGCGTGGGGAGCGTTGGCACGTTTTGCCTGGTGATGCTGTTCGTCGACGCACACGGCAAGCCGCTGTTCCTGCAAGTCAAGGAAGCACGCGAGTCGGTAATCGCCAGTTATTTTCCGGTCGAGGGGCCGCCGCACGAAGGCCAGCGCGTGGTAGTCGGGCAGCGCCTGCTGCAGGCGGCTAGCGACTCGTTCCTTGGGTGGACCACCGGTCCGGCCGGCCGCAACTTCTACTTCCGGCAGTTACGCGACATGAAGGTGTCCGCCGAGGTGGAACGCATGAGCAACACGGTGCTAAAGGGTTATGCCCGTATCTGTGGCTGGGCGCTGGCGCGAGCACATGCAAAGGCCGGCGGAAAGGCAATTGAAATCACGTCCTATCTCGGCAATGGAGAGCGCATGGCCGATGCGCTGACCGAATACGCGCTGGCTTATGCCGCCCAGAACGAAGCTGACTATAAGCTGTTCATGCAAGCATGCCGAACCGGGAAACTGCAGGCTCGCAGCGATGAGGATATGGCTGCAGATTTTCGCGTCTGATCGTCTGCCGCCTCGTCCAGGCGGCGGATGACGACATGCCAGGCGATCTGCGCCGAAGATTAACCGCCTATCGGATGACCGGTTCAGCTTACCGAAGGGACATCTGAACGACTGAGAGACGTCGTATGTGGACGACGGCTTATGGCCGAACTCGGTCTGACGTCGAACTGGCGCCGTGGCCCGGCCTTGACCGATTGACATTAGGCAACAGTCGACCCATAAGGGACCTTCAGTTTTCTTGTTATCGGACGGTCGCGAGGATCATTCTGCTACGCTAAGCGGAATTACGCCCGGTGAGATCAATGAGCACAATAACTGCGGATCTGAATTCGTGGATTATCCAAGACGGAAACTACGATGATTTTCACTGCGGTGACCGTCGCAAACTCGCAATCGAATTTTGCGGCAAGAGGCTAACGCCGTCAAACGACCAAGCGCGACGGTATTCGCGCAATCACGGGGCCATCTACACAGTGACGGCCCAAGTGGCCTTCGTGCACCCAAAGGTCTGGGTCATCGACTTCGGCGTCCTCGCATATTGGGAATCGCCACCACCAGATTTCGCGAACGTTGGAGCGTGGGTAGAAGGCGAAATCTTGATAGGCGTCGATCCTTTTTTCTACAAGGAATACCTCTATCAGTTGCTGAAAATGCCGGACCTGTTTAACGAATGGGTCGTCAGCCGTGTTGAGTTAAATACAACTCCTTGGATCCAGACAACGGAAAGCGGCCGGAAGGTCTTTGCAAGAGACCCGGCTGCTGAAGCATGGGCCGAAGTCGAGGCCACCGACGCCTGGAACGATGATCAGGGCCGAGCTAGCTATCTTCTGCACCTGGAGAAATAGGTTGAACAACGCAGCAGCGTCAAAGCCAGAGAACTCTGCCGACTTCGGCTTTGTTTCCGATCCGAATTGCATCGGAGCGGGTGTCGTACGCAGTCCCGGCGCTTGCGCCCCGCTACTCAAGGGAATTGACTGATTGCTGTCTAGCTGTACCCGTACTTCGAAGGTCCGTTTATGGCCGAGGCCGTGTAAAAACGCGCAGAACGGCCCACCTGTGGTGCCCGGTCGGGAGCGCAGTTGCGCTAGGCCGAGACGCTGGCAGATGCCGTGATCGTGTTTACTGGCAAGCGTTGGATCGGTGGCAGAGTCGATGTGCAACTGGCTGGTAGGCGAACGCTGTCTGCTCGTCAAGGCGTTCGGTGGGCTGCCAGCCGTCGATTGCCCCACCCAACACCGTGGGCCGTGCGCTCCCGCACGAGCAGGCCCGCGTGCTGCAGGCGATGCATACCCAGTCTACACACGGGCGGAGCACCGCGATTACCGCGCCCTGCTGTTTGCCTACGCGACGGGGCCGAGCTCGCCTCGGCGACCGTCGGCTGCCTGTTGTGCAAGGCGCTCGATGATGCGCTCGGGAACGCCTGGTCCCTGCAGGGCAACGGCAACGGGCGACACGTGTGCACCGTGCTAATGCTGCGCGGGCTGTTCGACGTGCTGCCCGCGCGGCACGCCGGGGCCGCGAGAGGCAGCAGTGCCGGCGTCGTCACTGCTGCCCCAAGGGGGCTGCCGCTCTCGGCAGGCATAGTCGGCGCGCTGTTCAAGCGGTATTCGAAAGCGCGGCCGCAAAAATTGGAGAAGACCCTGCCCGGCGCCGCGATGAGTCTGCGCTGCGCGAGCACGCGCTGGCTGTGACACGCACGCGAACCGTGCGCTCGACGCCGACGTGCCTGACGTGCAGATCAGGGTCGGCCATGGCAGCCTGGCGACGACGGCGCTCGACACGAAGTCCGACGATGCACGGCGTTTCGCGCTCGTCGATCAGCTCGTTAACACGGCGGTGTAGCGGGACGGTGCCGACCCGGCATGACCGTCTTGCCGGCTGATTCACCTATCTCGACTCGAGGTAACGCTGTGGCGACTCGCCGGTGACTTTCCGAAACATGGCGATGAACGCGCTAGGTGTGCTGTAACCCAATTCGTCTGATACTTTTCTTACCGAATGACCGGTGGCGAGGCGTGTAATCGCTTCAGCCACGCGCAACTGCCGTTGCCACATACCGAACGTCAGGCCAGTTTCGGCCTTGAAATGGGTGGAAAGCGTACGCCCGGTAGCCCCGAGTTGCGCGCCCCAAGAATCCAGTGTTCGCTCGCTCGAGGGGTCGTTCATCATGTGCTCGCAGATTTTCAGCAGACGTTCGTCGCGCGGCAGCGGGACTCCGCTTTCGGGGAGTGCCCGCAAGTCCGCTAGCATTTTTAGCAAGAGCGAGCCGGAGAGTGCCTCGCGGCTGTCAGGGGCGTATGTACTTCCGCCGGCGCTCAAAGTCACTGCCAGATCGCGAATCAGCGAGGTTGGGGCGACGATGGCCGGCTTGGTCCATGTCCATGGGAATACATCTGGCTCGATGTAGACGTTACATACCTCTGAATCCCCGACAGCATGCTGCTCATGGTCGATATCAGACGGCAGCCATATTGCCCGGGACGGTGGCAGTGTCCATGTGCGCGTTGGCGTGAGCAGCCGGATGACGCCACGTAGCGCAAATGCAAGCTGACCATACTCGTGTTGGTGCCACGGCGTACGCTCGCCGTGGCGGTAGGGCGTAACCCATGCGAGGATTTTCCGCGCAAGAGGCTGGCGGGATCTTGGGTAGCGCTTTATCAGGAATTCCTTCATAGGTCAAGCCTGGAGGTGGGTTCATGCAGCCCTCAGGGGCGAGTACCCTCGCACTATAACGCAAAATTGCGGAAAATCTTTCCGAAATTCGTTATCTGATTTCGGCCTTTCGGCAGTAGAAATCGCTATCCTCCCAACGTATCAATGGGTTAGCAACAGATCACCCAATAAGCTGTTAATGGTTCTCATTTTTATGATCGAAGTCGCCTGCATATCTACTTGATTTCGGGCGAGTCCGGCGGGCCTGACGCTCGGAGATTCGATGTCACTGCGCACATCGAAACGAATTCACGCGCTGAAGCCCGCCACAAAGAATAAATAACAATCATTCCCACTATTACTTGTGTTTTTATTTGTGGCGGGTCGGCCAAAGTGGCCGACCTAATTTTGGGAAGTTGTCTTTGCAGGGTTCGGGGCATGAAGAACAGGAAAGCAGATCAGGGTAAAGCTGGCGTGGGTACGAGGCACTTCTTTTTGACCGCCGGGGCGCTCGCGGCAGGTATGTTTTTTTCGACGGTGGCGCAGGCGCAACAGTCCACTAACCCGACGTCCTCGAAGGCAGCGCCAGCGCAAGCGGTCGGATCCACCTCGGCAACGCCAGGCACGGAGCTGCCGCCTGTCAATGTATCGGCGAATCGGGATGCTTCGGATGCCGTAAATCCTCCAATAACCGTCGGCTCGAAGATTCCACTTGCGCAGCGCGAAATTCCGCAATCGGTCAGCGTTGTGACCCAGCAGCAGATTCAGGCGCAGAACTCGACCACCATCGACGATGCGTTGAAATACGTGCCCGGCGTGACGGTGGAATTACTCGGCCCGAATTCGACGGCCTATTACGCGCGCGGCTTCCCCATCACGACCTTCCAGCTCGATGGCGTGCCGACGGCGCTGTCGTCGGGTAATTCATCGATGACCCCCGACGATCTGGCCATGTACGACCGGGTCGAGGTATTGCGCGGTCCTGCGGGGCTTTTCAACGGCTTCGGCGGCGACGGCGGCACCATCAATCTCGTGCGCAAGCGCGCGCCTTCGACCTTCCAGGCATCGGCGGAAGTGTCGGTCGGCACCTATGCGGATCACCGCGAGCAGGTCGATATCGGTGGCCCGCTGAACGCAGCGGGCACGTTGCGGGGCCGGCTCGTCGCCATGCAGCACGATCAGCATCTGATGCAGGACGGTTCGTGGCAGCGGGATCAGCAGGTGTACGGCACGCTCGAAGCCGACCTGACTTCCACGACGACCGCGCGCATCGGCATGAGCTATTCGAAGCAGTTCGGCCATGAGATGTACGGGCTTCCGTACTATTCGAACTACTCGATCCTCAACATTTCGCGCAGCGACTACATCGGCGCGCCGTGGGATTACGTCGATAGCGAGCGGACGAACGCGTTTGCGGAGGTCGAGCAGAAGCTGGCCGGCGGCTGGACCGCGAAGATCGCATATAACCATACGCAGCTCAATATGCGTTCGCTTTACGGGATTGCGGGCAGCCCCGTCGATCCCGATACCAACGTGGGCAACCCGTACAGCAACAGCTTCATGGACAGCAATCAGCAGGATGCGGTGGATCTGTACGCGAGCGGGCCGTTCAAGCTGTTTGGCCGGACTCATCAGTTGACGATCGGCGCCAATTATCTGCATCAGACCGATCACTCGACCGAGTACTTCATCAACCCGGATAGCGGCCTCGATATCTGGGGCGATTACTACGCCAACGTGCTGACCGCACAGTCGCTCTATTCGAACGATTTCGCGGGCGGTCCGCAAAACGACTACCGGACATCGACGAATCAGTACGGCATTTACGGCAACGCACGGTTCAGCATTCTGGACCCGTTGACGCTCGTGGTCGGCGGCCGCGTCACGTGGTGGAACAACACGCTGACGCCGAATGCGGATCCGTATTTGAACGAGTTTGGCGAGACGTACTCGCACTCGAGCGAAGGGCCCAAGTTCACGCCGTTCGTCGGTCTCGTGTACGACATCAACGACACGTATTCGGCGTATGCGAGCTATACGTCGATCTACAAGCCGCAAACGTCGTTCTACACGTACACCGGCAACATGATCAAGCCGGTAACCGGCAATCAGTATGAAATCGGCCTGAAGGGCGAGTATTTCGGCGGCAAGCTGAATACCTCGATCGCGCTGTTCCAGATCGACGAAGACAATCGCGCGTTCTCGGACCCCGGCCATCCGGGCTTCTTTCTGGCGCAAGGCGATGCGCGCAGCCGCGGCGTAGAGACCGAAGCGAGCGGCGAGGTGCTGCCTGGCTGGACCGTGTCGGGTGGCTACACGTACACGATGGTGAGCAGCCTCGACAAGAGCGTGAACCAGGGCTCGCCGTTCTCGATGACCACGCCGAAGCATCTGTTCAAGCTGTGGACCAACTACCAGTTGCCCGGCAAGCTCCACGACTGGAACGTGGGCGGCGCGCTGTACGTGCAAAGCAGTACGTACTATTCGGACGGCGTGGGCAACGTCGTCGCGCCGGGCTACGCGACGGTGGACGCGACGATCGGCTATCAGATCACGAAGAACGTCTCGGCGGCGCTGAGCGTCACGAACCTGTTCGACCGCAAGTACATTGCGACGGTCGCGGGCGCGGGCGGCAACTACTACGGCAATCCTGCGAAGGTGCTGTTCACGTTGCGCGCGAAGATCTGAAGCCAGTCAGCGGGGTGGCGTGCCGTTGTCAGCGGCACGTTGCCTTGCTGTCGGGGAGGTGTTTGCGGGCAGGCCGGTTTAGCTCGCCGCGCTGTCAGGCAATACGCGACAGGTTGTGACGTTCGTTCCGAAGGGCGTGCGCCTCGCGACAATGCTTGCGACCCCGCAATCCGATGACCCGGGGTCGCCCGCGTACGCGAACAGCCCACGCCGTTACGTACGCAAGCATTGGACCGACTCGACTCAACAGCGCTTCGCATCCTGACGATGCGAAGCGCCTGCCGGTCCTTGAAGGGGGCGACGTCGTCATGATGTTCCACATATCCTGAAACGGAAGTACAGAATGCCGTTGATTTCCCGCCGCCGGTTCCTGCGCGATGCCGTGGCAATGGCGCCGGCCCAGGCGCTCGCCTCCGGCGCGCAGGCTGCATCAGCATGGCTCGCGCGTGTGGGCACGATGCGTATCGCGACGCCGGACCGCGCGGGCGCTGAATCCGTGCTTGCCCTCGGGATCAAGCCGGTCGGGGCGCCGTCGGCCGATTTTTATCGCGAGATGGGCGGCACGCCGGATTTGCCATCGGGCATTCCCAGTGTGGGGCCGCCGGTCGAGCCGAATCTGGAAGTGCTCAAATCGCTCGAGCCCGCCATGATCGTGACCGGCACGATCGGGCAGAGCACGCGCCGCATGCTGGCGCGCGTCGCGCCCGTGCTGAACCTCGACATCTATACCGGCGAGCCCGGCGCCTATGGCCGCGCCGTGGCCGAGTTCCGGCGCCTTGCCGGCGTGGTCGGCCGTTCCGCCGTTGCGCAGTCCTACGTATCGCGGCTCGAAGCGGATATCGCGCGCGCCGCCACGGCGCTGCGCGCGCGCGGCGACCGGCCGGCCTACCTCGTCACGCTCGACGACGGCGGCCGCACCATGACCGTCTATGGCCGCAACAGCATCATGTACGACGTGATGGAGATGATGGGCGTGCCGAACGCGTGGGACGGGCGCACCAACGGCTTCGGCTTCATGCCGGTCGGCGTCGAAAAACTCGTCGCCCATCCCGATGCCGATCTCATCTATGTGAACTACGGCGTCGATACGACAGCGGCGCTCGGCCGGCTGCGCGCCAGCCCGTTCTGGAACAGCCTGCCGATGGTGCGGGCAGGGCGCGTGCACCCGATCCCGCTGTTCGACGTGTTCGGATCGCTGCCGCTCGCGGGGCCGTTCGCCGCCAATCTTGCCGTGGCCTTGAGCAACGGGGAGGGGCGCCATGGCTAGCCTGGTGGAGGCGGACCGGACCCCGCGCACGGCGGGGCCCGCCATGTTCGCCCTGTTGATGCTGCTGGTCGCGCTGCTCGAAACCGCGGCGTGCATGGCGGCGCATCTGCCCGTCGCGCGCTGGGGCGAGGTGCTGCAGGCGCATCCGGCGAGCCTCGATGTCGTGGTGATCCGGTATGCGCTGCTGCCGCGTCTCGCGGTGTCGGTGCTGAGCGGCGCGGCGCTCGGCTTGTCGGGATTGATCTTCCAGTACGTGCTGCGCAATCCGGTCGCCGAGCCGACGACGCTCGGCGTCGCGGCGGGGGCGAGCCTCGCGTTGACGTTGGCGTCGCTCTGGTTTCCCGCGTGGCTGCTGTTCGGACGCGAGTGGATCGCGCTCGCCGGCGCGCTCGTGGCGGTCGCCATCGTGCTTGCCATTGCATGGCGCCGCGCGCTCTCGCCGCTGACGGTGATTCTGGGCGGCCTCGTTGTCACGCTCTGCTCGGGCGCGTTCGCGTCGATGCTGACGCTGTTCTTCGGCGACAGCCTCGGCTCGCTGTTCATCTGGCAGAGCGGCATGCTGGACCAGAACGACTGGAGCGCCGTGACGTATCTGCTGCCGCGTCTCGCGCTCGGCTTCGTCGTCGTCGCGCTGATGATCCGCCCGCTCGCCATGCTCGAAATGGGCGACGAGACGGCCCGCAGCCTCGGCTTGCCGGTGCGCGCGATTCGCGCCGTCGCCATGGTGCTCGGCGCGGCGCTGGCCGCCGTGGTGGTCAGCGCGGTCGGCGTGATCGGCTTCATCGGGCTCGCGGGTCCGGCGCTCGCGCGCCTCGCGGGCGCGCGCACGCTGCAGTCGCGCATCGTCTGGGCGCCCGTGATCGCGGCCTGCCTGCTCTGGATCTCGGATCAGACGGTGCAGCTCGCCGGTCTGTTTACGACCGAGATCCCGACCGGCACGGCGACTGCGCTGCTCGGCGGACCGCTGCTCCTGTGGCTGCTGCCGCGGCTCAAGGGCCAGGCGCTCGCGCCGCCGGAGTCCGCGCCGCATGCGCCGGCAGGGGTCTCGCGCTCGAGACAGATCGCCGCCGCGCTGCTATTGCTCGCCGTGAGCCTTTGGCTGGCCTCGGACTTCAATCGCAGCGCCGCGGGCTGGCATTTCGCGGATTGGGATGCGCTGCGCTCGCTGCTGTCGATCCGGCTGCCGCGCGTGGGCGGGGCGCTCGCGGCGGGCGCGATGCTCGCGGTCGCGGGCGTGCTGATGCAGCGCATGACCGGCAATCCGATGGCGAGCCCGGAAGTGCTGGGGATTTCGTCGGGCGCTTCGCTCGGCCTTGTGGTGCTGCTGTTCATGACCGGCTCGCCCGGCAAGCTCGAGCAGCTCGTCTGCGCATTTGCGGGCGCGCTGGCCACCTTGTCGCTGATGTTCGCGCTCGGGCGGCGCAGCGGATTTTCTCCCGAACGGCTCGTGCTGGCGGGCATCGCCGTGACGACCGTGTTCAGCGGCCTGGCTGCGCTGCTGGTCTCGGCCGGCGATCCGCGCATGGCGCTGTTGCAGGCCTGGATGTCCGGTTCCACTTACCGGGTCGAGCCGCCCGACGCGTTCGTCGCGCTCGCGGTGGCGGCGCTCGGCTGCATCGCGCTGCCGCTATTCACGCGCACGCTCGAAATCCTGCCGCTCGGCGATGCCACGGTCCGCTCGCTCGGCTTCAATATCGGCGTGCACCGGCTGTTGCTGCTGATGCTCGCCGCTGTCCTGACCGCCGCATCGACCCTCATCATCGGGCCGATATCGTTCATCGGGCTGATGGGGCCGCATCTCGCGCGCATGCTCGGCTTCCGGCGCGCCGTGGCGCAGGCGCTCGGCGGTGCGCTGATCGGCGCGACCCTGCTCGTGATGGCCGACTGGCTGGGCCGCAACGTGATGTTTCCCGACCAGGTCCCGGCCGGATTGTTCGCGACATTCATCGGCGGTCCGTATTTTCTGTTGCTGATGTACCGTCAGCGGTCGTGATCGCGCACCCGTCATGGCTTTTACCTCGTGGTCGAACATGAAACCTGACTATTCCGCTTCCACCATCGCGTTGCCCGAAGCGCCGCGCAACGGCTCGGGCGACACCGTTGCCGACGGCGATGGCGTTTTCGTGCTGCGGGACGTATTGTTTGCGATTCAGCATAGGCAGCTTGTTTCGTCGGTATCCTTAATATTGCCGGCCCGCCAGGTGGTGGGCCTGATCGGCCATAATGGCTCGGGCAAATCCACCTTGATCAAGATGCTTGCGCGGCAGCAGGCGCCGAGCGGCGGCATCATCGAATTCGAACGCCAGCCGCTCCATGCCTGGGACCTGCGGGCCTTCTCGCGCAAGGTTGCCTATCTGCCGCAATATCCGCCCTCAGCGGCTGGCGTGCTCGTCAAGGAGCTGGTCGCCTTCGGTCGCTATCCGTGGCATGGCGCGCTGGGCCGCTCGGGCCCCGAGGACCGGCGCAAGGTGGCCGAGGCGATGGCGCTCACCGACGTCACGCGCTTCGCCGATCGCCTCGTCGATACGCTTTCGGGCGGCGAGCGCCAGCGCGTCTGGCTCGCGATGCTGATCGCCCAGGACGCGGACTATCTACTGCTCGACGAGCCGATTTCCGCGCTTGACGTGGCGCATCAGGTCGAGGTGCTGTCGCTCGTTCGGCGACTGTCACACGAGCGGGGGCTCGGCATCGTCGTCGTGCTCCACGATGTCAACATGGCCGCGCGCTACTGTGACGAACTTGTGGCATTGCGCGACGGGCGGCTGATTGCGCAAGGCTCGCCCGAACAGATCGTCACGCCCGAACGGCTGCGGGAAATCTACGGCGTGGCGATGGGCGTGATTTCGCATCCCGATACCGGCAAGCCGTTAAGCTTTGTCCGGTAAGACGCAACACATCAACGACTGACCTGGCAGGAATCTGGATGAAAGACGATCAGGCTTCATCGCACGAACCAAAGTTTGCGGGCGAGATGTTCCGGCTGCTACGCCCATTCTGGCCGCTCATGCTGCTGGCGACCGCGCTGGGCGGGGCCGGCGGCCTGTGCACCGCTTGGCTGCTTGCAGTCATCAACGACGGCTTGCATGCCACCGGCGCGATCAGCACGAAAATGATCGTGACGTATGCCGCTCTGTGCGTGGTGACACTGTCGTGCAACGCTACCGCCGGAATCGTGAATAGCACGATCGGGCAGAAGATCATCGCCGCCCTGCGCAAGGACATCTCGGCGCGGATCGTCTGCGCGCCAGTTGATGCCATCGAGCGTTACCGCATCCACCGGCTACTCTCCACGCTAAACAGCGACGTCGACACCGTCAGCGCGTTCACGTTCAACTTTCCCAGCTATGCCGTCGCCCTGGCGGTGACGGTCGGATGTGTCATCTACATGATCGGGTTGTCACCGGTCCTGTTCGTCATCGCGGCGGTGGCTATCGCTGCAGGCTCGCTGATCAACCAGTACGCGCTGTCGCAATGGCAGCGACACTACCAGGGCGTCCGTGCCGCACAGGACGAACTCCAGAAGCAGTATCGGGCGATCACGGAGGGCGTGAAGGAGTTGCGGATCAACCGCGAGCGCCGGTTCAGTGTCTACGGCACCCTGCTTTCCGGAGCCGCCGATCAGGTTGCCGAGCTGAAGATCCGGGCGATGCGGCTTTTCTATGGCGCGAATGCTACGGGTGCCACGCTGTTTTTCATCGTGATCGGCCTGATCCTGTTGTGTCAGCAACGTCTTGGGGCAGCACCCGGGGTCGTCAGCGGCTTCGTGATCGTGCTGTTGTACGTGCGCGGGCCGGTCGAAACCCTCGTGGGCGGCCTGCCGCTCTGGAGTCAGGCGAGAGTTTCGTTTCGACGCGTCGCCGAACTGAGCATGCAGTTCACTAACCGGGAAATGGGCCTGCTCGACAGCGCGGCGGCAACGCCGTTGCCCGAAGTCCGCAGCATCGGACTGCGGGATGCGACATGGGCGTTCGCACAGGCCGGGCCGCAGGCGCCGTTTCAACTGGGACCACTGGATTTGCGCATCGAGAAGGGAGAGACGCTGTTCGTTATCGGCGAGAACGGCAGCGGTAAGACCACGCTTATCAAACTGCTCCTGGGCCTGTATACCCCTCACCGCGGCGAACTGCTCCTGAATGGCGATCGGGTGAACGCCGACGCGATGGACGATTACCGGCAGCTTTTCTCAGCCGTGTTTTCCGACTATTACCTGTTCGACGATCTGGTGGTGCGGGATCCGGCATTGCTGGCACGTGCCGAGGCTTATCTGGAACAGCTCGAGATCGCCCACAAGGTTCAGATAACCAATGGCACTTTCTCGACCATCGATCTCTCGACCGGACAGCGCAAGCGGCTCGCGCTGATCCACGCGATGCTGGAACAACGGCCGATCATGATGTTCGACGAATGGGCTGCAGATCAGGATCCGACCTTTCGGCGCGTGTTCTACACGGAATTTCTGCCCGAGCTGAAACGTCAGGGCAAGACGTTGATCGTCGTGTCGCACGATGACCGGTACTTCGACGTGGCCGACAGGGTGATCCGCCTCGAGAACGGGAAGATCGTTCAGTCGTCCGCAGGCGCATCGTTTGCCTATGAGAACCGGCGACAGCGCGCCGGGAACTGGGGGGTATCGGTCGTGGATATCAGGGCCCGTCGCCCATGAACGGGTTGGCAACCGGTTGGCAGGTGGCGGTATGAAGAACATTCTGCGCCCACGCGTGGCCGTGGTGTTCGTCCTCGTGCTGCTGGGTTTTTTCCTCTGGTGGACGCTGCTGCGAACAACGGAAGTCATCGATGCCGTGGCAATCGGGCGGGGCGACATTGAATCGAACATCACGGCGCTCGGCGTCGTCCAGCCGCGCAGTTACGTCGACGTTGGCGCGCAGGCGTCTGGCGAGATTCGCCACATCCACGTGCGGCCCGGCGACGTGGTGCACCGGGGCCAGTTGCTTGTCGAAATCGACCCGTCAGTGCAGCAGTCCAAGGTCGATGCGGACCGCGCCGCACTGGACGGTTTGCGGGCGCGACAGGCGGCCGCCGAGGCGCAGCGAACGCTCGCAGCACAGGAGGCTGATCGCCAGCACCGCATGGCCGCCGAGGGCTCGACGCGCGCTCAGGATGTACAGAACGCCGAAGCGAATTTCCGCGTCGCCAGTGCGCAACTCGAAGACCTTCGTGCACAGATCGTTGGGCAGTCCTCTACGCTGAAGGGCGACGAGGCACAGCTCGGCTATACGCGCATCTATGCGCCGATGGACGGCACCGTTGTCACGCTCGATGCCCGCGAGGGACAGACGCTCAACGCCACCTACCAGACGCCGACGATCCTGCGCATTGCCGACCTGTCCATGATGACGGTCTGGACGGAGGTCTCCGAAGCCGACGTGCGGCGCATCCGGCCCGGTATGCCGGTGTACTTCACGACGCTCGGGGACGATCGCCGCTGGACAGGCCAGGTGCGCCAGATCCTCCCGGCCCCACCGAATCCAACGCCACCTGGGGGCACGGAAGCTGGCCAGCAGCAGAATACGCCAGCCGCCGGCAAGGTCGTGCTGTACACGGTACTGTTCGACGTAGCCAATGCGGACGGCGCGCTCATGCCGCAGATGAGCGCCCAGGTGTTCTTCGTGCAGGCGCGGGCGGCGCACGTGGTTGTCGCGCCACTGACCGCGCTTACGCCCATCGCCAGTCGCCCGGGCTGGTATACGGCCCGGGTTGAGCAGGCCAATGGGGATGTGGTCCACCGTACAGTGCATACCGGGGTGCATGACCGCCTGACGGCTGAAGTACTTTCCGGGCTCGACGTGGGCGAGCACCTCGTGACCGCGATACGCCATGAGCGCGCGGCTGAAGGGAGGTTCCGGTGGTAGAGGGCGCGCGTCAGGGAGCCGGCGCGCCGACGCTGGTCTCGTTGCGCGAGATCCGCAAGACCTATGGCGGCAGCGACGGTCGGCCCGCCGTAGAAGTCCTGAGCGGCTTGTCGCTCGACATCGTGGAAGGGGAGTTCGTCGCTATCGTTGGTGCGTCGGGTTCGGGCAAGTCGACGCTGATGCACATTCTCGGTTGCCTCGACCGGCCCACGTCCGGAATCTACCACTTTGCCGGGCAGGACATCTCTGCTCTCAAGCCCGACGAACTCGCATGGCTGCGTCGCGAGGCGTTCGGCTTCGTGTTCCAGGGCTATCACCTGATCCCGACGCTCGACGCGCTGCGCAATGTCGAGATGCCCGCCGTTTATGCCGGCATGCCGCCTGGCGCGCGCAGCGAACGGGCGCGGGCGCTGCTCGACCGTCTGGGCCTGGGCGGACACGGTGCGCACCGGCCAGGCCAGTTGTCGGGCGGTCAGCAGCAGCGCGTGTCGATCGCACGTGCGTTGATGAACGGCGGTCACATCATCCTCGCGGACGAACCGACCGGCGCACTCGACAGCCGCAGCGGCGCGGAAGTCATGAATCTATTGGGCGAACTGGCCGACGCCGGACACACGGTCATCCTGATCACCCACGACCCCAACGTAGCCGCCCAGGCCCGGCGCACGATCGAGATCCGCGATGGCGAGATTGTCTCTGACCGGCGCAACGAGGACAGGGCGTCCGGGCCCGGTCGCGCAGGCGCGCCGGATCTGGCGTCGCGGATGGCCGCGGGCGTGGCGCGTTCCGCTTCGCCGTGGGCCGACATGCACGAAGCCATGACGGCGGCATGGCGCGTCATGTGGATCAACCGCTTCCGTACGGCGTTGACGCTGCTCGGCATCGTGATCGGCGTCGCGTCGGTCATCGTGATGCTCGCGGTCGGCGCGGGCACCCAGGCGCGCGTGATTGCGCAGATGGCGAGCTTCGGTACGAACCGCATGTACGTCATTCCCGGCGGCGACAACGCGCGCGGACCCGGCGGTGTGCTCACTGGGGCCGATGTCGCAACGGTTGCCGCAGTGCCGAACGTAGCCGTCGCGATGCCGTTCGTCCTTGGCAAAGCGACGCTGCGGGCGGGTAACGTCGATACGGGCGCACCAGTCTGGGCCGTGCCGCCTGTCGCGCAGCGTGTGCTGAGCTGGCCGGTTGCGCGCGGGCTCTTCTACACGCAGGAGGATGAGCGCAATCTCGCCACCGTGATGCTGCTCGGCAAGCGGGTGAGCGAACGGCTTTTCGGCGATCGCGATCCGGTCGGCCGGTATGTGCTAGTCAACAGCGTGCCGTTCCAGGTCATCGGCGAACTGGCCGGGAAAGGGGCGGTTTCGGGCGATGCGGACGACGACGATGTGGTCATGATGCCGTTCTCCACCGGCAGCCGGCGCGTGGTTGGCACGACTCGTCTGTCTTGGATTTCGGTGCTGATCGACGACCTCGACGAGGCGGCCGGTACGGAGAAGCGGATAGCAAGTGCGCTCGAGGCGGCCCACGGCGTGAGGGATTTCCACGTCTACGACCAGGCGGCCACCGTGAAGGCACAACAGGCGACGCAGCAGACGATGACGATGATGCTCGGGCTGGTGGCGGCGATCTCGCTGCTGGTGGGCGGCATCGGCGTGATGAACATCATGCTGATGACCGTGAAGGAGCGTACGCGCGAGATCGGCATCCGCATGGCGACCGGCGCGCGCCAGCGCGACATCCAGCGGCAGTTCCTGACCGAAGCCGTGGCGGTGTCGCTGGTGGGCGGCGTAGCCGGTGTCGTGATCGGCCTCGTGATCGGTGCCGCGCTGATTCTCTGGCAGGCGCCGGTGATCTTCTCGGTGCGCGCGATGCTCGGCGCGTTTGGCTGCGCGCTCGTCACCGGACTGGTGTTCGGCTTCATGCCCGCGCGTCAGGCGGCGCGCCTCGATCCCGTCGTCGCGCTGGCAAGCGAATGAGGGGGAAGGCGACGTGATGAAGCGATCAATCCTTGCCGCTGTCGTGCCGCTGCTGGGCGCATGTGCACTGACTTCGCCTGCCATTCACACGGGGATTGTGCCGCCCGCGCGCTGGACCTATGCGCAAGGGACGGGTGCCGCAGGTGAGGTGGTGATAGCGGGCTGGTGGGGCAGCTTTCGCAGCGACGAGCTGGACCGTCTTGTTGGACAGGCCCAGGAGGGCAGTTATGACGTGGCGGCGGAAATAGCCCGTGTGCGTGAGGCGCAGGCCCGCGCGCGCATGGCGGGTGCAGCACTGTTCCCGACCGTGAACGGCTTTGCGGACGCGAGCCGCCAGGGCGGACTGCTGGTTTCCGACACGGAGCTGGAGGGCACGAGCTTCGATCTTGGCCTCGCCGCCAGTTATGAACTGGACTTCTGGGGGCGCAATCGCGCACATCGCGACGCGGCAGTGGCAAACCTGCACGCTTCGCAGTTCGACCGCGACACCGTGCAACTCACCGTGACGGCGGCAGTCGCTACCGGCTGGCTGCAAACCGTGGCGTTGCGGGAGCGTGGCCGGATCGCGCAGCAGAACCAGGTCACCGCGCAGCGGATGCTGTCCTTGGTCGCGTCGCGTGTTCGCGCGGGTGCAGCGAGCCCGCTGGAACTGGCGCAGCAAAAGGGACTCGTCGCGGCACAACAGCGAAGCGTGGCAGAGCTTGCGCAACAGGCCAACGATAGTGCGACGGTACTCGCGGTGCTGATCGGCGTGCCGGTGGCAACGATGGGTCTGTCTGCGGTTTCGCTCGAGGGCGTGAAGATTCCGGCTATCGATGCGGGCGTGCCGTCCGCGCTTCTGACGCGGCGTCCCGACCTGGCGTTCGAGGAAGCGCAACTGGAAGCCGCCAGTGCTGACATCGCCGCAGCGCGCGCGGCGATGCTGCCGAACCTGACGTTGAGCGCCACGGTCGGGACCGGCAGCGACCGCATACGGACATTGTTTGACCAGTCGCTGTACAGCGTCGCAGCAGGGCTGACCGCACCGATCTTCGACGCGGGCGCGCTCGCCGCCGGTCGCGACCTGGCCGTCGCGCGCAAGGAGGAACTGCTGGCCGGGTATCGACAAGCGATCGTCTCTGCGTTCGGCGATGTCGAGCGTGCGCTCAATGCGATCTCGGGTATCGACGCGCAGCGCGCAGCGCAGGACGAGGAGCTGGCGCAGGCCCAGCGCGCATTCGAACTTGCCGACAGTCGGTATCGGGCTGGCAGCGAAACGCTGCTCGTCGTGCTCGACGCGCAGCGTTCCCTGTACGCGGCCCGGGACGAAGCCGTGCAGCTGCGGGCCGCCCGGCTCGAAGCCGCTGTGGCGCTATACCGGGCGCTTGGTGGCGGCTGGCGAGCACCGGGGCAAGCGTCGGACGCTGATCGTTTGAGCCATGACAGCCAGATGCAGGCTGCTGAAGCGCAGCCACACGCTAGCGAGAACTGGTAGCTTCCCGACGAATACGCCCACGCCCATGAACGCATCGCCCGCGGCTGCGCCTGCCCGTATCTGTCGAAGCGCATGAGCGAGAAGCGATCAAAAGCTCCAACGCTTACGTGGAACAGCACGGGCTTCCATCAACGCTTCAGGGGCCTTCCGCGATGACGTTATCGCCGGTACTTCAGCAGCCTGTTAGGGCCAACTGCCAGACGAAAAAAATCGTCCGCGAGAGGATCACGTACGGCATGCTCCAAGGTTTGGATTTTGAGGTCTGCAATAGTGTCAATACGCATGCCAGTAAAAAAGCCAAGGCTTAACAGCAGAAAAAGCTCCTCAGATAGACCTGCGCAGCAACTGCCGTTGCAAGGCGGTATTCGACGCGCTCGCGAGCGGCCTGGCAGCGTATATCGCAAACGCCTGAGTTACGCCGCGCCGGCGACTTCGATGACGGGTTCGCAGCGGATCGGGAAATTGACCGAATTCGCGATGTAGCACTGTTCGTGCGCCGCGTGATGGAGCTGTTCGGCGAGACGGCGATTGTCGCCCGCGCGAATGCGTACGCGCGGGCGCAACACGATCTCCTTGAAGCGCCCTTGCGCTGCGCTGTCGATCATCGTGCCCTGCGCCTCGTCGACATAGGCGAGCACCGCGATGCCCGCATCGGCGCACAGATGCAGATACCAGAGCTTGTGACAGGCGCTGGCGGAGGCGACGAGCAGTTCTTCGGGGTTCCAGCGGTCGCGGTCGCCGCGAAACGCGGGGTCCGACGAACCGGCGATGGCGGCTTTACCCGTGGCTTCGATCGTGTGGTCGCGGCCATAGTCGCGATAGCCCGAGGTGCCGCTGCCGCGATTGCCGGTCCATTGCACCGTTACGGTGTACGGGTGTTCCGTGTGCGCCATTTCGGCTCTCCATGCGGTCGGTCAGCGCGCATTATCCCATCGGTTTCACGAGCGGGCTGAGCGAGCGTGCGCGCCGGGGCAGCCTGATTTCGTGGCTAGCCGCGCCACGCGGAGCAGCGGATCACGCTGCAGAAGTTGCCCGCGTGAAAATGCGGGTCTTTGTCCGCGAGCACATCGGCCTTCACATTGCCGAAGGTCGTGTCGGGCTTGTGACGAATGCCGTCGTAAAACGCCTGGATGATGTCTTCCTTGAAGCGCTCGGTGCGCGGGTGCGCGCGCACGACGGCTTCGCGTTCCGCGTCGCTGTACTCGCGGTAGGTGAGGCCGAGCACATCCATCTCCACGCCCGCTGTGACGAGCGCGATCACGGGATGCATATGCTGAGGAATACCAGGCGTAGTGTGAAGGGCGATGGCGGTCCAAACGAGATCGAGATCGTGCTGCGCGATGCCGCGCGCGCGCAGGAAGTCGCGCGCGGCATTCGCGCCGTCCACTTCGAAGCGTTCGTGCGCGCTGCTGTGCGAATGCATGAGACCGACGTCGTGAAACATGGCGCCCGCGTAGAGCAACTCGCGGTCGAACTCGAGCCCGCGGCGCAGGCCGGCCAATGCGCCGAAGTAGTAGACGCGGCTCGAATGGTGAAACAACAGCGGTGATTCGGTGTCGCGCACGAATTCGGTGATTTCGCGTGCGAGCTGGCTATCGGGAACGGCGACGGCGGCAAGGTCGAGGCTCATGGCTGGCTCCATCGAGGGGGGAAGATGGAGTCCATTGTGGTCCGTGATAGCATGGTCCTGAATTGACGCGAACCGTCGTTTTCTGCCATTTCGCGCGCGATCCGGACGCATGCGCAACGTGGGCGCCACGCTGCCGCTAACCGGGGAACGCACGTGCCGGAGCCTGTGCATGCCTAAAATCGTCGCCGTTCTCGCGCTGCCTGGTGTGCAGTTGCTCGACGTGAGCGGTCCGCTCGACGTGTTCGCCCAGGCCAACACGGAAGCGGGACGTACGGTGTACGACTTGCGCGTGATCGCGTGTCGCGCGGGGCCCATTCGCAGTTCGTCGGGCGTGCGCCTGTTGCCCGACGAGGTGGCGGGACAGACGCGCGAGCGTATCGACACGCTGCTGGTGGCCGGCGCGCCCGACGCCGCCACGCTCCAGCTCGCGCCGCGCGTGCTCGCCTGGCTGCGCACCACGGCGGCGCGCGCGCGGCGTTACGGCTCGGTGTGCACGGGGGCGTTCGCGCTGGCGGCCAGCGGCCTGCTGGAGAAGCGCCGGCTGACCACGCACTGGGCCGCCGTGGAGGCGCTCGCGCAGGCGTGTCCCACGGTGTCCATCGAAGCCGATTCGCTTTATGTGCGCGACGGCAAGCTGCGCACGGCGGCGGGCGTGACGGCGGGGCTCGATCTTGCGCTCGCGCTCGTCGAGGAAGATTTGGGGCGCGAGATCGCCATGCGCGTGGCGAGTCAGCTCGTGATGTTCTTCAAGCGGCCCGGCGGTCAGTTGCAATTCAGCCGCAAGGGCGAGACGCGCCCGGCGGGCCGCTCCGCCCTGCAGGAGGCGCAACGCTGGGTGGCCGCCAATCCGGCGCTCGCGCACCGCGTGGCCGACCTCGCGGCGCGCGTAGGGCTGAGCCCGCGTCATTTCGCGCGGCTGTTCCAGGCCGAGGTGGGCATCACGCCTGCCGCGTGGGTCGAGGCCGTGCGCGTGGACGCGGCGCGCGAGCTGCTGGAAACGCTCGGCGAGGCGCCCAAGCGCGTGGCGGCGCGCTGCGGTTTCGCGAACGCCGACACCTTGCGGCGCGCATTCGTCAAGCATATGGGCGTGTCGCCCGCGCAATACCGGCGGCGCTTCGGCGGTGGTGCCGCCGCAACCGGCCCGGCGCGCGCGAGAGACTGATGGCGCGGTGCGGCGCGAGGCGAACTCGCCTTGCGTTGCGCAGGCGATTCGCTATGCATCTTTGCCTTGGCCTCAAGCGGAATTTCTCGGGCAAGAGTCAAAAATCCCGGCGATAATCGCAACGATGAACGCGCCGTCTGCGGCCGCTGCATCGATGCCGTTTCAACAAACCCACGGCATACGAGCGCCATGACAGGAGCCTTGCCCGGCGCGCCCACGCCACGCGCCGTTCGACGAAAACAAGAATTTACGCGACCCATTTATGTATTCGATCCTGCCCGCGTTCGTATCCGCCTTGTTTCTCGGGTTCGGTGTTTACGTACTGCTCACGGAAGGCGTGACGCGCCTTTCGCTGCCATTTGCGTCGATGTGCGGGACCACCTTCGTCTGGCAGGGCACCTGGGCGTTCCTGTTTCAGACTTCGGACCCCGAGCTGGCGGGCGCGCTCGTCAAGTTCGGCTATCTCTTCATCCTGTTTCTGCCGACGACGTTCTATCACTTCGTGATCGAAGTCACCGCGCGGCGCAGCGAGCGTCCGCTGCTGTTTGCGTCGTACGGCCTGAGCATCGTGCTTGCTCTCGTGCTGGCGGTGAGCGACGAAGTGGTCGCGGGCTATGGCAGCTTCTTCTTCGGGAAGTATCCGCACGCGGGGGTGCTGCATCCGGCGCACGTCGCGCAAACCGTGCTGCTGGCGCTGCGCAGCGCCTGGCTGCTGCTGGCGGCGCGGCGTCAGACGCACGCGCACGACCGTCGCAAACTGCTCGATCTGTGCTTGCTGAGCCTGTGCCTGTACGGTCTTGCCGCTTCCGACTATGCCGTCAACTACGGCATCGCGTTCTATCCGGTGGGCGCGGTCTTTATCGCCGTGAGCCTGGGCATTCTCGCCGTGACCATCGTGCGCTACGGCCTCATGCGGCCGTATCTGCTCGCGGCGACCGTGGCGCACGAAGTGGCCACGCCGCTCGCGGCCATCGGCATGCACGCCGAGGAAATCGGCAACGTGCTGCCCGAGCTCATGCGCGGCTACCAACTGGCGGTGCAGCACCAGCTTTGCGTGGACGGCCTCTACCCGGGGCAGTCGGAGCGGCTTTCGTCGCTGGCCACTTCGATCCAGCGACAGGTGGACAGCACGAGCACCGTCGTCGAGATGTCGCTTGCCTCGTTCACGCTCGACCGGCTCGACCGCCGCAGCTTCGAGGCCTGTTCCATTCGCTCCTGCGTGAACGCGGCGCTCGAACGTTTTCCGTTCCGGCCCGGCGAGCGCAAACTGGTCAACGTGTTTCCGATCGACGCGCAGTTGAAGTTTTCCGGCTCCGATTCGCTGGTCGTGTTCGTGCTCTTCAACTTGCTCAAGAACGCGCTGTTTGCGATTCACTCGGGCGGTGGCGGCAACGTCGAGATTGCGGCGACGAGCGAAGGCGGCTATTGCGTGCTGCGCTTTGCCGATAACGGCCCCGGCATTGGCCCCGACGTGCTTCCGCATATTTTCGAGCCGTTCTATTCGACGAAATCGCACGGCAAGGGAGCGGGCATGGGGCTCGCGTTCTGCCGGCGTGTGGCGGAGGCGCTGGGCGGTAAGATCGCCTGCGAGTCGGAGCCCAACGTGGCGACCACGTTCACGCTCCATCTGCCCGAACCGGGATCGGCCGCCGACCGCGCGCTCCACGATCCGGCGGCCAAGCCCCGCCGGTGGCCGACGGGGCAGGACTACGCGGGTTGAGTCAATTTACGGCTCGATACGACTCGCTGCGGCTTGAGCAAGCCCCGAATATGACGCGCATCGAGCCTTAGTTGGCGCCTGCGGGCAGGATGAGCTCATATTCCTTGACGCGCTCGATGATCCCCGGCGGGAAACGGCGAATCCGCTTGTCGGTGCCGGCAAAGAGAATCTGCTGGTAACCGAGCGAAACGGGACGCCCGTCCACGCAAAAGCGAAACACGAGATAGGCGGAGCATTGGCGCACCTGGAAGGTGTTCAGATAGCAATCGACGCGCTGAAACGGAAACGTCTCTTGCACATATTCCTGGTGCGCGCGCTTCGTGACGAAGATGCCGCCCGCCGCGAGCAGATTATTGTGAATGCATTCGTGGAACCAGCGCTCGCGGCAAATGCCCTGCCATTCGAAATAGCGGGCAAAGTAGGTGTTCATGAAAGCATTCGAGTCCTTGAGATAAATATCGATGACGTGGTGGAAGGTTTTGCTCGGCGTGGCTTCCATGATTTCGTCGGCAAAGCCGTTGGCGCCACGGGAGAGCACGGCGGGGATCGATTCACGGGCATTCATTGAAAGACTCCAGATGAGAATGGCCGCTGGCGGCGGCCACGCATGCCTTCGATGTTTGAAGACATGCGCCAATTCTCTTCGCCTTCCCGGGTCGCCAATACCGTCTTCGCCACATACTTGCGACGATCCTCCCGTGCGCCGCGCGTGCAACGGTTGCGGCGCGCGCCCGCAAGGCCGCATAATCTGGCAGCTACGGGTTGCGGCGTACGATGCGCAATGAGTTGCGCGCCGGGTTGAATGTCGAGTTGCGCGTCAAGCGCGCATCGAGTCCTGCCGCCGGCCTGTCGCGAGTACCGAGGCCATTACATGAGTTCCATCGTCAGACAGCCGGTTTTCTACCCCGTATCCGTGGTTTTCCTCGACGACAGCGCGGATTTTCTTCATGCGCTGCGCGGTTTCTTTCCGAATACGCATACGCATCATTTCTTCACCTCGCAGCGCGAGGCGCGTGCGTTCGTCGAGGCGCACGGCGCGCGCTCGTCGGGCTCCAGCCCGGTGTCGGGCGCGGCGTGGTCGGAGTTCGAAAAGCGCGGCGGCAACGCGCTCGGCCACGATGCGATGGCCGACGCCAGCCGCTTCGCGCAAGTCGCGGCCGTGGTGGTGGACTACGATATGCCGGGGCAGGACGGACTCGAATTTCTCGCCTCGATCAAGGACGCCAATTGCACGCGCATCCTGCTCACCGGTACCGCCGACGAATCGCACGCCGTGGACGCGTTCAACGCGGGGCTCATTCACTTCTACGTGAAGAAGTCGGACCCGGGCATGACGCGCAAGCTCGCCCAGGCGCTCGTCAATGCGCAGTGCCAGTTCTGCGCGGGGCACGGACATATCGGCGTGCACGGCACGGGCGCGGCGTACGCGGACCGGCGCACGGTGGAAGCGTTGCATGCGCTCGTGCAGCGCGAGCGCATCGTCGAATACTATTGGCGGCCCGAGCAGAACGCGGTGCTCACGTTCGACGCGGCGGGCAATGCGGGCGTGTTCCTCGCGTGGGACGCCCACGACTGGGCGGCGCAATGCGATGTCGTGACCGACGAGGGCGGCCCCGCCGCCTTGCGCGAAGAGATGGAAGGGCGGCGCATCATGCCCGTATTCTGGCCCAACGAAGCGTACCGGCCAGGCATGGCTCGAGTGGAATTCGCGGTGCCTCAGCCGGTGCCGGGCACGCAGGATATGCATGTCAGCTGGACACGCATCGATGGCCTCGAGCTTGCGCCGGAATTCGTCACCTATGCGCAGTGGTTGCATGCGCAACGGAATGCGCGCGGCTGAGCCATGAGGATTGCGCGCGGCGAGGCGCGCGGGCGCGCAGATGCCCAGTCTCGCACCAGCGGCGGCGCGGCCACCCGTTTCCGGGCAGGCCTCGTCAGCGTGGTGTCTTCGCGATGTAATCTTCGGTGTGATAGCGTGTCTGGCGCGCACGTGCGGCACGCCGGATAATGGTCCCGCGGCATCGCACCGCCAGAGGACACATTCATGCAGACCACCGAACTCGCCGACTGGAACCAGTTCATGGAGCTGACGACTCAGCTCGACGGCTGGGCATTTCGCGGGCAGCAGAATGCCCAGTGGCGGCTCGAAAGCTCGCTGTCGCGCTACGTGCGCGATTTCGTGGGCGACCGCAGCCAATGGCGCGCGCGCGAGGAGCGCGCGATTCGCGTGTTTCGCCGCAAGGCGCACAACTTCCTCGCGCATCCCGGCATTCTCGCCGACGACCTGCGCTGTCTCGCGCTCATGCAGCACCACGGCGCGCCCACCCGCTTGCTGGACTTCACGAAGAGCCCGTTCGTGGCGGCCTTCTTCGCACTCGAGCGCGCCACGGGCGACGCCGCCGTCTACGCGCTGAACACGCCCGCGCTCTGGAACAACCGCGCCCGTCCGAAAGCCGATCCGGTGCTCACGCGCGACGTGATCGACCCTCGCGTGCCCGGTCACTTCGAGCGTTATTTCTTCTGCAATACCAATCAAATTCTGTGGTCGGGCGAGCCCACCGAAATGGACGACCGGCTCGTCGCGCAATCGGGCACCTTTGTCGTGCCGGGCGTGATCGACAAGCCGTTGCAGACCATCCTGGACGGCTACGAGAGCAACGAAGAACTGCTGCATCAGATCGTGCTGCCCGCGCGCATCCGCATGGACGCGATGAAGTGGCTCTATCGCATGAACATCACGAACGCGTCGCTGTTTCCGGGGCTCGATGGGCTCGCGCGCTCGATTGGCGTGGAGCTGGAGATCGTCTGGTCGGGGATGATGCAGGCGCAGTGAGGGCGCTGGCTATTTGACTGGCATCGGCCCGCGTGGGTGGCGGCGCTCACGCCACCTCGGGCCGCGACGCCTCCTCCAAAGCCGGGGTGGACCCGGCCGTTCAGCACCACACGATGCGGTCGTACGCGACCGTGCGCCGATAGACATTTTTGCCGCGCCAGCTCGAATATTCCATATACGCGCAGTCGAGCACCACGATCCAGTTCGTCACGTTCATCTCTACCCCCATCCCCGTCGTTGGTTTGAATGCAAGACTAGTCTACGGTTGCCATTGGTGGGACGAATTCGTGAGTAAAGCGCGGTTAACCGCTCAGTTCTCTTATTCGCCCATGCCTTGCCCAGCGGGCGTTGCGCGTCGTCCGGCGCTGCGCCTGACATGTTGCGCCGCAACCACAGTGCCTGGTCCCGTCGCGCGCCCCGCACCGCCGCTCTGTCCCTTCCACAAGGCCGGTTCCGCCTGCGCGCCACGGGCACGGATATTCCAAGGGTCAGGTTTGCCGCGCCGCTGCCGTTAACCGAATTAACCAGATAGACCATTTCGCGAGACCGGGGCGGACGCCGCCCGGCTCGCCGTATCCGGCAGCGTGCCGCTTCCGTCGAGGCAAGATTCCCACCGATGATTACCGCTCCGCTCCCACTCGATGAGGACATCCGCCTGCGTTCGCTCAAACGTCTGGAGATTCTCGACTCCGAGCCGGAGGAGGCGTTCGACCGTATCGCGCGGCTCGCCGCGTGGGCGTTCAAGGTGCCCATCGTGCTGGTCTCGCTGGTGGACGAGGATCGCCAGTGGTTCAAGGCGCGTCACGGACCGGCGGCATGCGAGACGCCGCGCAGCGTGTCGTTCTGCGCCCATGCGGTGCTCAGCAAACGCATGCTCGTGGTCGAAGACGCACTCGACGACGAGCGCTTCCTCGACAATCCGCTGGTGCTGGGCGCGCCGCACCTCCGCTTCTACGCGGGCGCGCCGTTGCGCCTCGCCGACGGCCAGGTGGTGGGTACGCTGTGCCTCATCGACACCGTGCCGCGCAGCTTCGCGGCGAGCGACGCCGAGGCGCTCGCCGGCTACGCGCAGCTCGTGGAGCGCGAGCTGGAGGTGCGCGCGCAGCTGATCCGCTCGCAAACGGCGCACGAGCGCGACCGCCGCTCGCTCGCGATCAGCGAAGCGCGCTTCACGACGGTGTTCAAGGAAACGCCGGTCGGCAATGCGCTGGTCGATCTCGACGGCCGCTTTCTCGACGTCAATCAGGCATTCTCGGCGATCGTCGGCTACGACGAGGACACCTTGCGCACGCTGACATTCGCCGAGCTCACGCATCCCGACGATCTCGCCACGGATCTCGCGCTCGTCGCCGAGCTGCTGGCGGGCAAGCAGGCCACGTACACGATGGAGAAGCGCTATGTGCGCCCCGACGGCACGGCGACCTGGGTCAGCCTGGCCGTCACGCTCGTGCGCGACGGGTCGGGTGTGCCGCTGCATTTCATCGCTGCCGTGCAGGACATCGACAGCCGCAAGCGGAGCGAGGAGGCGCTGCGCGACTATCACGGGGCGCTGGAGGAGCGCGTGCGCGAGCGCACCGCCGAACTGCGCCGCAGCCGCGACGCCTTGCAGACCATCACCGATAATTTGCCCGCGCTGATCGCCGTGGTCGATCGCGACCTGCGCTATCAGTTCAACAACGAAGCGTTCAGGCGCGTGTTCGGCACGCCGTCGGCGGCATTGCGCGGCGCGGGTATTCAGGAGACGCTGCGCCCCGAGGTGTTCGAGAAACTGCGGCCGCTCTTCGCGCGCGCGCTGGCGGGCGAGCGCGTGACCTGCAACGAAGTGCGCTATCGCGCCGACGAAGAGCGCGTGTGGTGCACGACCTATATTCCCGCCGAACGCGAAGGCAAGGTGACGGGCTTCTACGTGATGTCGCACGACATCACCGAGCAGCGCCGCACCGAGCAGCGCCTGCGCGAGAACGCCCTGATCGATCCGCTCACGGGGCTCGCGAACCGCCGTTCGCTGCAGGAGGCGTTGAGCGCAACGCTTGCGCATGCAGGCGCCTTCGCGCTGTTCTTCATCGATCTGGACGGCTTCAAGGGCATCAACGACCGCTTCGGCCACGATACGGGCGACGCGCTGCTGCGCGAGGTCGCGCGCCGCCTTTCGGCCACGGTGCGCGCGGGCGACATGGTGAGCCGCCTGGGCGGCGACGAATTCGTGGTGGTGAGCCGCGGCGTGGCCGATGCGAGCGCGGCGGAACGTATCGCGCAGGCGGTCTGCCATGCGCTCGCGCGGCCATTCGTGGCGGGCGGCCAGGTCGTGGAGGCCAGCGCGAGCGTGGGCGTGGTGCTGCAAGGCGCGGGCGAGGCGGTGCGCGGCGCGCGCCTGCAAGATCCGCTGTGTCTCGCCGATGCCGCGATGTACGAGGCCAAGCGTGCGGGGCGCAATACCTGGCGGCTTGCGCGCCAAGCCGCGCGCGAGGTGCTGGCGGAGCTATGAACGGGCGCACGAGCGGGTGGCGGCACGGCGCTACAATCCAAGCTTCGCGGCCTGCCGGGCGCACGTTCTGCCCGTCCCGCATTTCTCGCACCGCACTGCAATGAGCCCATCGTCCGAAACCACGCCCACGCCGCTCGACCGCCTCATGGAGCAAGTCCTTGCGTTTCGCGAGGCGCGAGACTGGCAGCAGTTCCATACGCTGCGCAACCTGATCGTTTCGACGAGCATCGAGGCCGGCGAGTTGCTCGAAACCATCCAGTGGAAGGACGACGCGCAGATTGCGGCGCTGCTCGCCGACCCGCGCGGCCGCGCTCACCTCGAGCAGGAATGCGCCGATGTGTTCATCTACCTCCTGCTCGTGGCCCATACGGCCGGATTCGATCTCGTGAAGGCGGCGGCGGACAAGGTGCGGCTCAACGAGACGCGCTACCCGGTCGAGAAGGCGAAGGGCAACGCGAAAAAGCACAGCGAGCTTTGAGGCGCGCCGTGCTCAGCTCGTGAGATTCTGCTCGAGCCGCTCGAACACGCGCTGCGTCGCGCCTCGCGCATGGAGCGCGAAGAGCAGCAGCGAGCGGCCCGTGACCTGATAGACGTCGCCGGCCTCGAAGTTCTCCAGTTCGTCGCGTACCGGCTGGTTCGTGTCGATCAGGCAGCTCCACTGGTCGGTGCCCGGCACCGAGGGCAGCGTGAAATCCACCACGTCGTGATACGCGTTGAGGACGATGAGCAGGGTCGCGTCCGAGGCCAGCCGCATGATGCCGCTCGTTTGCGAGCGGCCATCGATCAGCATGCCGAAGCATCGCATCTGCGCGTCGTCCCATTGCTCGACGGTGAGCGGCACGCCCGCGGGCGTGAGCCATTCGACGTCGGTGACGTCGAGCGCGGCGTTGTGCTCGCCGGCCAGAAAGCGGTTGCGCCGCAGCACCGGCAGTGCGTGGCGCAGCGCCGTGAGCTTGCGCACGAAGTCGGCGAGCGCGTGGCCGTCTTCGTCGATGCCTTCCCAGTCCACCCAGCTGATTTCGTTATCCTGACAATAGGCGTTGTTGTTGCCGCGCTGCGTGCGGCCGAATTCGTCGCCGGCGAGCAGCATGGGCGTGCCCTGCGAGAGCAGCAGCGTCGCGAGGAAGTTGCGCTTCTGGCGCTCGCGCAGCGCGCGAATCTGCGCGTCGTCGGTGGGGCCTTCGGCGCCGCAGTTCCACGAGAGGTTGTCGGCGTGACCGTCGCGGTTGTCTTCGCCATTGGCCTCGTTGTGGCGCTCGTTGTACGAGACCAGGTCGTGCAGCGTGAAGCCGTCGTGCGCGGTCACGAAGTTCACGCTCGACCACGGCTTGCGCCCACGCCGGTTGAAACGGTCGCCCGAGGCGCACAGGCGCGTGGCGAGGTCGGCGGCTTGGGCTTCGTCGCCCTTCCACCAGCCGCGCGCGGTGTCGCGAAAGCGGTCGTTCCATTCGGCCCAGCCCGGCGGAAAGCCGCCCACCTGATAGCCGCCCGGGCCGCAGTCCCAGGGCTCCGCAATCAGCTTGACGCTCGCGAGTATCGGGTCCTGGCGGCAACTGTCGAGAAAGCCGCCGCCTTCGTCGAAGCCGTAGGGCTCGCGCCCGAGGATCGTCGCGAGGTCGAAGCGAAAGCCGTCCACGCCCATCTCGAGCACCCAGTAGCGCAGGCTGTCGGTGACCATCTGCAGCACGCGCGGATGCGAGAGGTTGAGCGTATTGCCCGTGCCCGTGTCGTTGATGTGATAGCGCGGGTTGTCGGCCACGAGCCGGTAGTACGAGGCGTTGTCGATGCCGCGAAACGAGAGCGTGGCGCCCAGTTCGCTGCCTTCGGCAGTGTGGTTGTAGACCACGTCGAGAATCACTTCGAGGCCGGCCTGGTGGAAGCGGTCCACCATGTTCTTGAATTCGTCGATCGAACCCTGCGCGCCCACCGAATAGCGCGGGTCGGGGGCGAAGAAGCCGATGGTGTTGTAGCCCCAGTAGTTGGTCAGGCCGCGCTCGAGCAGATGCGCGTCGTTCAGGAAGGTATGCACGGGCATCAGCTCGACGGAGGTGACGCCCAGGCCGCGAATGTAGTCGAGCACCTGCGGATGCGCCATGCCCGCGAAGGTGCCGCGCGCTTCTTCGGGTACGTCGGGGTGGCGGATGGTATAGCCGCGCACGTGCGCTTCATAGACGATCGCGCGTTCGCGCGGCACGCGCTCGCGCAAGGGGTGGTGCCAGCTGAAACTTTGATCGACCACGCGACAGCGCGGCACGTAGCGCGCGCTGTCGCGGGTGTCGAAGGAGAGGTCGGCGTCGGGGCTGCCGAGCGTGTAGCCGAACACGGAGGGGTGCCACTTGAGCGCGCCCACGTGCGCTTTCGCATACGGGTCGAGCAGCAGCTTGTGCGGATTGAAGCGATGCCCCGCTTGCGGCTCGTACGGGCCGTGCACGCGGTAGCCATAGATCGCGCCCGGTGCGAGGTCGGGCAGGAAGACGTGCCAGACCTCGTCGGTGAATTCGGGCAGCGCGATGCGCTCGATCTCGCGCAGGCCGGTCTGGTCGAAGAGACACAATTCGACCTGAGTGGCGTTCGCGGAGAACAGCGCGAAATTCACGCCGCTCCCGGTCCAGGTGGCGCCGAACGGGTAGGGCTGGCCTTCGGCAATGCGGCTGGCGGTCTTCTTCCTCATGGGCCCTCGCGCGCCCCGGGGGGCGTCATTTGACGGTCTGCACCACTTCGAAGCCTTCGAACTCGGGATGGCTCAGATACATCGGGCGGCTCTGGCCCGCATTGCCCGCGTTGCGGTGCGCGGCGCGAAAGGCGTCGGAGCGCGTCCAGGCCTCGAACGCGGCGTGGTTCGCCCAGATCGTGTGGCTCGCGTAGAGCACGTGATCCTCGCGTTGCGGGCCTTTGAGCAGATGAAACTCGACGAAACCGGGCACCTCCTTGAGATGCGTGTCGCGGTTCTTCCAGACATCTTCGAATGCGGCCTCCGAGCCCAGCGCGACCTTGAAGCGGTTCATGGCGATGTACATGCGGTCCTTCCTGTGTTGTGTGGCGGTCTCCGATTATAGGTGCGCCCGGTTCCGCAGCGCTGCAGCAAGTCATGTTCCCGGCGCGGCGATGCGCGTGCGGATTGGGTACGAATGCGCGATCGACGGCGCAATCGACGGCGCGATGGGGCTCACGCCTGCGCGTGCGCCTCCGTTTCCACGCGCGGGCGCAATCCGCTCACCGACGCGGTGAGCCCGCGCCCGCCCGGGTTGTTGCGCAGCACGAGCTGCAGATCGTGGCGCTGCGCGATGCGCGTCGCGATCGAGAGGCCGAGGCCGCTGCCGGTGCCCGGCACATGGTTCGCGCGATAGAAACGGTCGAGCACGCGGCCGAGATCCTGTTCGGGAATGCCGGGCCCGTTATCCACGACTTCGAAGCCCAGTTGCTCGCCCGTGCGCGTGAGCACGAGATCGATCTTGCCGCCGCGCGGCGTATAGCGGATCGCGTTGTCGAGCAGGTTGTTCAGGAGCGTGTTGAGCCCGTGCGGATCGGCGGCGACGTTGCAGGCGTCGTCTTCGGTGACGGGCGCGCGCACTTCGAGGCCGAGGTCGATGTCCTTCTCCTCCGCGAGCAGCGAGAAGTCGCCGATGGCCTGCTCGCCCAGACGCCGCAGGCTCACCACGGCCACGGGCAGCGCGGCATGGGCATCTTCGCGCGCGAGCGTGAGCAATTGCTGCACGAGCCGGATGAGGCGGTTCAAGCGGGTTTCGATGCGCTCGGTCGTTTGCGGCTCGCCGGTGAGCGTGCCGTCTCGCAGCGCGGCCTGCAATTGCAGCTTGAGCGCCGCGAGCGGCGAGCGCAGCTCGTGCGCGGCGTCGGCGATGAAGGTGCGCTGCGCCTGCGAAGCGGTGTTCAGGCGCTGCAGCAGGCCGTTGAGCGCCTCCACCAGCGGGCGCAATTCGATTGGCGCGGAGCCGTCCAGCTCGATCGGTTCGAGCGCGTCGGGCGAGCGCACGGCGAGCAGCGCGGAAAGGGCGCCGACGGGCGCAAGCCCGCGCGCCACCACGAGCAGCACGAGCACGATGGCCACCGGCACGAGCAGCGCGAGCGGCCAGAGCGTATGCAGCGCGAGACGCAACGCCAGCGCTTCGCGCACGGAGATGGGCTGGGCGACTTGCACGAAGCGCTCGGGTTGTTGCACGCCGAAGGTGCGCCAGTGCGTTTCGGAACGCTCAATCGTATGGAATCCTGCTGAATTTTTCGGCAGCGGTGCGTCGTGCGAGGTGTGATAGATCGGCGTGCCGTCGGCGTCCCAGATCTCGATGAGGATACGGTCGTCGGCGATGCCTTGCATGTCGGGCGCGGCGTGCTCCGCGTGGCCCTCCTTGAGGTTGGACGGCAGCGAAAGCGCGACGGCGCGCAGTTCGTAGTCGAACAGCTCGTTCGCTTCGTCGTGCGCGGTGTGAAAGATGCCGAAGCCCGCCACTGCCGAGCCGGCCGCGAACCCGCAGATCAGCCAGCCCAGCAGCCGGCGGCGGATCGATCTCATTCGCCCCTCTTCAGCCGATACCCCACGCCGCGCACCGTGACGATCTGCTCCGCGCCGATCTTGCGGCGCAAGCTGTGCACATGCACCTCGATCGTGTTGCTGCCCACCTCTTCGCCCCAGCCGTAGAGCCGCTCTTCGAGCTCGGCCTTGGTGAACACGCGCGCGGGCTCCTCGATCAGCACATGCAGCAACGCGAATTCGCGCGGCACGAGCGAGACCGGCTCGCCGCCCTTGGTGACTTCGTGCGCGGCGGGGTCGAGCGCAAGGTCGCCATGCGCGTAGACAGGCTGCTTGCGGCCGGTGCGCCGCCGCAGCAGCGCGCGGGCGCGCGCGGCGAGCTCGTCCAGATCGAAGGGCTTGACGAGGTAGTCGTCGGCGCCCGAGTCGAGACCGCTCACGCGGTCGGTCACGCTGTCGCGCGCGGTGAGGATCAGAATCGGCGCTTCGCCGCCGCGCCGCCGGTAGGCGGCCAGCACGCTCACGCCGTCCTTCTTCGGCAGGCCCAGGTCGAGCAGCACGAGATCGTAGACGTCGTTGGCGAGCGAGAGCTCGGCCTCGCGCCCGTCCTTCGCCCAGTCGACGGCGTAGCCCTCGCGGCGCAGCGCGTCGAGCACGGGCTCGGCAATCATTTCGTCGTCTTCGACGAGTAAGAGACGCATTGTGGTGCTCCAGGTCGCTTCAGCCTGCGATTGTCGCTCATTCACGCGCATGGGATCGCCTTCGCTATCCTTCAGGGTTCCGCGTACCGCGCTTTGGGCTCATGCGGGGCATTGTGCCAGGAGCGCGCTTATGCGAGCCTTAAGGGTACGATCTGGCCTATGCTCGTCTTCTGGCGATTCGCGACCCGCACGCCGTGCGCTTCGGGCCGCGCCGCCGGAGCGCGAGGCGGATGCGTCGAGCGCCCCCCCGGGCGTGCGGCTCGAAGCGCGAGCGGGTGCGATAGGCAATAGGCAATACGGCAGGAGCTAACGCGATGTCCTATACGGAGACGATCGGTCCGCGCACGTACCGCTTTGCGGACCTCAAGACCTTGCTCGCCAGGGCGAGCCCGCTGCGCAGCGGCGACCAGCTCGCGGGCGTGGCGACGGCGAGCGAGGAGGAGCGCGTCGCCGCGAAAATGGCGCTCGCCAGCGTGCCGCTCAAGACGTTCCTGAACGAAGTCCTGGTGCCTTATGAGGAAGACGAAGTTACGCGCCTGATCGTCGATACGCACGACAAGGCGGCATTCGCGCCCATCTCGCATCTCACCGTAGGCGATTTCCGCAACTGGCTGCTTTCGCCCGAGGCGGACAGCGCGACGCTCGAACGCGTGGGCCCGGGCATCACGCCGGAGATGGCGGCAGCGGTTTCGAAGCTCATGCGCAACCAGGACCTCATCGCGGTGGCGAAAAAGCGCCCCGTGGTCACGCGCTTTCGCAATACGGTGGGCTTGCCCGGGCACATGTCGGTGCGCCTGCAACCGAATCATCCCACCGACGATGCGAAGGGCATCGCCGCCTCGATGCTCGATGGCCTCATGTACGGCTGCGGCGACGCGCTGATCGGCATCAATCCGGCCACGGACAGCCTCTCCGCCATCGTCAATCTGCTCGCGATGGTGGACGGCTTTCGCGAGCGCTACCGCGTGCCGACGCAATCGTGCGTGCTCGCGCACGTGACCAGCACGATCGCGGCCATCGAGAAGGGCGCGCCCGTCGATCTCGTGTTCCAGTCGATCGCGGGCACGGAAAAGGCCAACGCGAGCTTCGGGATCTCGCTTGCGCTGCTGGGCGAGGCGCGCGCAGCGGCGCTCTCGCTCAAGCGCGGCACCGTGGGCAACAACCTCATGTACTTCGAGACGGGGCAGGGTAGCGCGCTCTCGGCCAACGCGCATTACGGCGTCGATCAGCAGACCTGCGAGGTGCGCGCCTACGCCGTCGCGCGCCGCTTCGAGCCGTTCCTCGTGAATACGGTGGTGGGCTTCATCGGCCCGGAATATCTCTACGACGGCAAGCAGATCATTCGCGCGGGGCTCGAAGACCATTTCTGCGGCAAGTTGTTAGGTGTGCCGATGGGCTGCGATATCTGCTACACGAACCATGCCGAAGCCGATTCCGACGACATGGATACGCTGCTCACGCTGCTGGGCGCGGCGGGCATCAACTTCATCATGGGCGTTCCCGGCGCCGACGACATCATGCTCAACTACCAGAGCACTTCGTTTCACGACGCGCTTTACGTGCGCGAGCTGCTCGGCCTGCGGCGCGCGCCCGAGTTCGAGGCGTGGCTGGAGACGATGAAGATTGCGGACGCGAAAGGCGCGCTGCTGCCTGCCTCGCCGCGCGTGCCGCTACTGGCTGGCGCGCATGAATGGATGAGCCGCGGGCCGGGAGCGGGCGCATGAGCGACGCCGTCGAAAAGAATCCGTGGACTGGCCTCAAGGCGTTCACGAACGCGCGCATCGCGTTGGGCCGAGCGGGAAACGGCCTGCCGACCGCGCCGCTGCTCGCGTTCGATCTCGCGCATGCGCAGGCGCGCGACGCCGTGCATCAGCCGCTCGATGCCGAGGCGCTGCGCCGCGAACTCGAGGCTGCGGGCTTCGCGACGCTCGCAGCGGAGAGTGCGGCACCCGACCGCGAGCATTACTTGCGCCGCCCCGATCTCGGCAGGCGGCTCTCGGACGAGAGCCGCGCGGCGTTGGCCGATGCGGGCCGCGCTGGCAAAGAAGGCAAAGCGGACGGCGCGGGCCCCGACGTCGTGTTTGTGATCGGCGATGGGCTTTCTGCGTTTGCCGCCGCGAGGCAGGCCTTGCCGCTGCTGCAGGCCGTGCGCGAGCGCCTGGAGGCCGATGCCGGGGCGGGCTGTGGCTGGCGCGTCGGCCCGGTGGTGGTGGCGCGCCAGGCGCGCGTCGCGCTCGGCGACGAGATCGGCGAGCTGCTGGGCGCGAAGCTCGTGGCGATGCTGATCGGCGAGCGGCCGGGCCTGAGTTCGCCCGACAGCCTGGGCGTGTATCTCACCTGGGCGCCGAAAGTGGGCTGCCACGATGCCATGCGCAACTGCATTTCGAACGTGCGGCCCGAGGGTCTGCCCTACGACGGGGCCGCGCACAAACTGCACTATCTGCTCACGCACGCGCGGCGTCTTGGGCTGACCGGCGTGGGTCTCAAGGACGATAGCGACGCGCTTTTGCCTGGCGCGCCAGCGGCAGAGCGAATCGATTCTGTCCAGGCACGAAACCGCGGGCCGCACGCCATTCCGCGCTGATTTATTCGGAGGCCTGATGATTGGCCGGGCGAGCCACGAACTTGCCGGGACTCGTGCCCATGAGGCGCCGGAACATGGCGATGAACGCCGACGAAGTCGCATATCCCAGATCGAGCGCCACGGATTCCACGCTGCGCCCGGCCTGCAGCAGCGGCAACGCGCTCACGAGACGCAGGCGTGCGCGCCACTCGGTCAGCGACATGCCCAGTTCGCGCTGCGCGTGGCGCATCAGCGTCCGCTCGCTCATATGGAACGCGGTCGCCAGTTCGGCGAGCGAGCGGTTATCGGCGGGATTGTCGTGGAAGACCTGGAGCACGGCGTTCAGTTCGGGGTTGTCCGCGTGGGGGAGGTAGCTGCCCGTGGTCGCACAGGTGGAGAGCAGGTCCACCAGCACGCGCAGCAGACGCGCGCGCGCAGGCGACTCGCTGCCGTCGTGTCCGGCGGGCGGCAGCGCGCGCAGATGGTCGAGCATCGCGCGCACGAGCGGCGAGACCATCACCGCGCAGGTTCGCGCGGGCATCGCGCTGCACAGCTCGCGGCTGATATAGACCGAGCAGTGCACGGTCTCCGCGCGATTGAAGCCGATGTGTTCGGTGCCGGGCGCGATCCATAGCCCCATATGCGGCGGCGCGAGAAAATATTCCTCGCCGGCCGTGACCTCCGTAATGCCGCTGAACGAATAGACGAATTCGCCCCACGGATGCCGCATCGTCGGATAGCGCGCGTGCGACGGCAGATGCTCGGTGCGGAAATACACCGGCACGGGCAGCGTGCCGGCGAACGGCGGCGGGCTCACGTGCTGCGGCACATTGCGCGTAGCGGCGACGGGTGAGCGGGACTTCGGCATGGCATGTAAGCGCGCGCATGGCGCACGGTGTGGGTACGGTCGCGGCTTCGCCTATGCGCAGGCGAGCGTTCTTCTCAAGGCATCGAAAAACAATTCCGATTGCAATCGCTCGCCCTGCACCTGGTTTGCGACGCGTTGCGCGAGATCGGCGGCCACCGGCCGCAGCGCGCGCCCGGTCGAGCCCGCGAGCACCTGCGAGGCGCACGCGCGTTCCAGGTAGTAGAGGTCGTCGAATGCGTAGTCGATGCGCTCGCCGCACACCACCACGCCATGATTGCCGAGAAAGCCGATGTCCTTGCCGTCCAGCGCATGCGCGATGCGCTCGCCTTCTTCGGGGCCGAGCGCCAGGCCGTTGTAGTCGCGATCGAGCGCGACGCGGCCGTGGTAGCGCATGGCGTTCTGCGAGAGCGTGGTATCGAGCCCGCAGTCCTCGGTGAGCGTCAGCGCCGTGGCGTATGGCATGTGCGTGTGCAGAACGCAGGTCTTCTTTGCGATGCGATGAATGGCGGCGTGGATGAACATGGCCGTGGGCTCCACAGGATGCCGGCCAGCCACGACGGCCCCGGCCGCGTCGACGATCACGATATCGTCGCCCTCGACCTCGCTCCACATCAGACCGCGCGGGTTCAGTAGAAAGAGCCCGTCCTGATCGGGAAGCGCCACGCTGAAATGGTTGCAGACACCCTCGCCCAGGCCGAAATGCGCGGCGGCGCGCAGCGCAAGCGCGAGGTCCGCGCGCAGTCGTTCGACGCTGGGATCGTGGAATAGGGGGGGGAATTCGTTCATCCTCGGATCTCCTGTGTCGTGCAGCGTTATTTTCGGGCTGCGCGATGAATCGTTGCAGCAGGGGGCAACTGAACGCCGCCTGCTGCGGTTTATGGCGGCTTATTGTGGCTTACCGCGATTCATTGGACGCGCACGCTAGTCTTCGCGGCGTCCGCTTGCGGCTGGCGCTGCCGATAGTGCCGGTTCACCCACGACGCAACCACCACGCAGAGCGCGAGGCCCGCCGTGGCGCCCACCTCCATCCTGTGCTCCTCGCCCAGCAACATCACGACGAGCACGGCGCAGATGAACGCGATAACGGCCCACGTCAGCCACGGAAAGCACCACATCTTCAACTGCGGGCCATCCTTGGCGATATCGAGTCTCGCACGCATGCGAAGCTGCGAGACCGCGATGACGAGATACACGAGCAGTGCGATGGCGCCCGACGTCGCAAGCAGGAAGCTGAAAACCCGCTCGGGCACGAGGTAGTTCGCAATCACCGTCAGGAAGCCGAACGCGGTCGAGGCCAGCACGGCTGCGCGCGGCGTGCCCGCCTTGTCGGTCTTGCGCAGCATGGCGGGCGCATCGTGCCGCACGGACAGCGAATAGATCATGCGCGAGGCCGTATAAAGCGCCGAGTTCAGGCAGCTCGCGACCGACAACAGCACGACGACATCGATGATCGCCTTCGCATTCGGCACGCCGATCAGCTCCATGGCGCGCTGATACGAGCCCTGCGAGGTCAAGCCGGGATCGGTCCACGGCACGAGCGCCGTCACGACGAAGATCGAACCGAAATAGAACAGCGAAATGCGCCAGATGACCGAGCGGGTGGCGCGCACGATCTGCTGGCGCGGGTTATGCGATTCCGCGGCGGCGATGGTGACGATTTCCGTACCCATGAAAGAGAACATCGTGGTGAGCATGGCGGCAAGGACGGCGCCGAGCCCGTTGGGCATGAAGCCGCCATAGGCCACGAGCCGCGACGCGCCCGACACGCCGGAATGCGGCAGGAGGCCGAGGATGGCGGCGCCGCCCACGCAGATAAAGACGACGATCGCGACCACCTTGATGAGCGCGAACCAGAATTCGAATTCGCCATAGTTCTTGACCGAGAGAAGATTCGTGACGGTCAGGACGAAGGTGATTCCGAGCGCATAGACCCAGGTCGCCATGGCGGGAAACCACGCGTTGAGGATCGTGGCGGCCGCAGTGGCTTCGATCGGGATGACCAGCACCCAGAACCACCAGTACAGCCAGCCGATCGTGAATCCCGCCCAGTGGCCGATGGCTTGATCGGCATACGTGGAGAACGAGCCGCTGTCGGGCTGCGCGGTGGCCATTTCGCCCAGCATCCGCATCACGAGCACGACGAGCAGGCCCGTGAACACATAGGCCAGCAGCGCCGAGGGGCCGGCTTCCGCGATGGCGTGGCCCGAGCCCACGAATAACCCCGCGCCAATCACGCCGCCGATCGACATCATCGTCACGTGGCGCTGCTTGAGTCCGCTGCTTAATTTCGCGTCCTTTGATACCTGCATGTCTTCTCCAATGTCAACCACTTGAGTCCAGCACAGCGCACAAAGTCTCGGTTGCCCGTGAAAGCACGTCAAGGGGCAATCCATGCGCGCGTGATAATGGCGCCGTTCCGCATCAAAAATGCGGCTGGATCGGCTTATGGGGCGCCCAGCACGATGAGAGCCGATTGCCGAGGGTTTTGCATAGAACGATCGCGCCATTTTCACGCATTGAAGCGACGTCGCCGCCTCCATGGATCTGATCGGCATGGGCCGGATATTCGGCCAATTACTTCGGACTGCGGATGTTTTCTGGATGCGGGCACTGCGCGCCATTCGTCTGCTGCGTCGTCACGCGCGCGAATTCGGCGAAGCGCAAAGCGCAGCGCGATGCGTTTTGCGCGCGCCAGATCAGCGTCTGCTCGAGTGCGTGCGCGCCCGAGAGCGGCACGTATCGCACGCCCGGCATCTGCAGGGCCGTCACGGAAACGGGCACGATCGCCACGCCGCGCTCGGCGGCGACCAGTGCCACGAGCGTGGCGACTTGCGTGGCGGTGGGGCCAAGACGCGGAGCGAGCCCCGCGCTCGCGCAGAGCTGGTAGAGCGCGGCGTTGAGCGCGGAGCCCTGGCCCGGCGGATAGACGATAAAGGCTTCGTGCGCGAGCGCGTCGAACGCGATCGCCTCTCGCGCGGCATGGCGGCTGCCCGAGGGCACCGCCGCGACGAGCGGCTCGCGCGCCAACCCGAGCTGCGCGATGCCGCGCGGCGCGGGCTCGGGCGCGGCCCAGCCGAACGCGATGTCCAGCACGCCGGCTTCGATCTGCCGATACTGCTCGGCGCTCGCCACCTCGCGAAAGCCCAGTTCGACTTCAGGCGACTGGCGGCTGAACTCGCGCACGATCTCGCTGAATACGCGCGACATCGGGATGGAGCTCGTATAGCCGATCGCGAGGCGCCCCGCCGCGCCGCTCGCGAGTTGTCGCGCCGACGATTGCGCGCTGCCGACCGCGTCGAGCACGTGGCGCGCATGCTCGAGAAACTGCGCGCCTTCGGGCGTGAGCGTGACGGCGCGCGTGGAGCGCTCGAACAGACGGATGCCCAGCTCGGCTTCCAGCGCGGCGATATGGCGCGTGAGCGGCGGTTGGGCAATGTGCAGGCGTTGCGCGGCGCGGCCGAAGTGCAGTTCGTCGGCAACGGTCACGAAGTAGCGCAGGCGGCGCAGGTCGAGCATGCGGGGCGGTCCAGGTATCAATGGCGACAAAAACGGTATTGGTGCGCGGCGCGCGCGCTTGTCAGACTGGATATCTCCTTGTGGAACCTTTGCGGAACATCCTTCATGACTGGCAAGCCCTTGCGTACGGCATTCTTTCTTTGCGGCTGCGCGGCGTTTCTCAATCTCTATGCGACCCAGGGCATCCTGCGCGAACTCGCGGCCGCGTTCGGCGTGAGCGCCGAGCGCGCGGGGCAGGGCGTGAGCGCCACCACGCTCGCCGTCGCCATTATCGCGCCATTCGTGGGGGCGTTCGCCGCGCCGTTCGCGCGCCGCACGGTCATCGCGCTCGCGGCGGCGGGCTCCGCGCTGCCCGCGCTCTGGGCCGCGCACGCGGGCAGTTTCGCCGTGTTTCTCGCAGCGCGCTTCGCGGTTGGGATGCTGATGCCGTTCGTCTTCGCGATTTCCGTTGCGTTCATCGGCGAGCGCTTTGCGCGCGAAGAGGCGGCGCAGGTGAGCGCGCTGTTCGTCGCGGGGACCACGCTCGGCGGCTTCGCCGGGCGCTTCGTCACCAACGCGTGCGTTGCCGCGATGGGCTGGCGGCATGCGCTCGACGTTGTGGCCGTGCTGACGCTGCTGGTGGGGGCGGCCATCTACGCGTGCTTGCCGGGTTCGCCGCGCGAAACGCGTGTCCCGCATGGCCCGCACGTCTCGCGTGAGACGCCGCAGTCCGCCGCGCCCTCGCGCCTCACGCTGTTCGCGCAGCGCCCGTTGCTGGCCGCGTTCGCCTTCGGCGCCTGCGTGCTCGCTTCGCAGGTCGCCACCTTCACGTTCGCGGGCCTGCGGCTCGCGCAGCCGCCCTATGGCTTCGATACCCTGCAAATCGGCTCGATCTACGCCGTGTTCCTGCTCGCTGTCGTGGTCACGCCGCTCGCGGGGTACGTCGCGCGGTCGCGCTCGCCGCGCGAGCTGGCCGTTTGTGCCGCGCTGCTCGCGCTGGCGGGCGCGCTGCTGACGCTCGCGCACGGCCTGCTGCCGATCCTCTGCGGTCTCGCGCTCGGCTCGACGGCGGTGTTCGTCGAGCAGGCCGCGGCGAACGCGTTCGTCTCGCAGACGGCGGGTGCGGCACGCTCGACCGCCATCGGCATCTATCTCTCGTTCTACTACGTTGGGGGCAGTCTGGGCTCGGTCTTGCCGGTGCCGGCGTGGCGGGCGTGGGGCTGGGCGGGCTGCGTCGCGTTCGTGATCGTTGCGCAGGCATTGGCAGGGCTGCTCGCGCTCCTGTTCTGGCGCACGGGCGCGCGAACCCCCACGCGAGGCCGCGGCGCACGCGCGCGCTACGCGTAGCGCGCGAGAAACATGTCGGCGGCGGCTTGCGCGACTTGCCGCTGCTCGTCTTCGCCCAGCGGCGGCTGCCCCATCGTCACTTGCGGCCAGAACGCAAACGCCTTCACGAGCCCATGCAACTGCTGCGCGGCGAAGAGCGGATCGTCGGCGCGCAGGCGACCATCGGCGGCCGCGGCGCGGATCCATACGGTCACGTCTTCCTCGCGTTGCCCGAGGCGCGCCACCATGTCCCGCGCGCGTTCGGGCGAGTGGATGCCCGCGCCAATGGCCACGCGCGCAAGCGCGAGAAACGACTCGTCGGTCATGAGACGCAGCTTGCGCAGCAGAAGCGCCAGCAATTGTTCGCGCAACGGCTGGTCGGCGCGATAGGCGGGCGGCGTGCCGCCCTGGCTGGCATCCCAGAGCCGATGCAGGATGGCCGCGAACAGCGCTTCCTTGCTCGGGAAGTGGTTATAGACCGTGCGCTTCGAGACGCTCGCGCGTGCCGCGATGCGGTCCATGCTGGTGGCGTCGTAGCCTGCGGCGAGAAATTCCTCGATGGCCGCTTCGAGAATGGCGGCGCGTTTGCGGTCGGTCAGGCGCTGGGGGGAGGCAATCGGGTCCATGCGTAAATTTTACACCGAATAGTTTACTTTTATCCGAAATAAACTACACTACGGAGTCTACCTTTAGCCGGGAGGCTCCATGGCATCGATCCCTGATTTCCTCGGCCGCATGCTCGGGTTCGCCGCCGCGCGCCGCTCGCGCGTGATGTCGGGCGGCTCGCCGCAGCACGACGGCGCGCGCTTTCGCAATGTGCGCCCGCGTCCGGTGGAAGGGTTCGCGAAGACGCTCGGCATCGCCTGGAACGTGCTGTTCAGGAAGCCGCAGGGCACGGCGCCGGCGGGCGCGCTGCCCGTCCATGCGCTCAGTCGCGCCGACCTGGAGGCCGCGCCCGACCGCAGCCTCTACCGGCTCGGCCATTCGACGCTGCTTCTCAAACTGCGCGGCGAATTCTGGCTCACCGATCCCGTGTTCGGCGAGCGCGCTTCGCCGTTCAAGCGCATGGGCCCGAAACGCTTTCACGCGCCGCCCATCGCGCTGGCCGATCTGCCGCCGCTGCGCGGCGTGATCCTCTCGCACGATCACTACGACCATCTCGATCGCGAGACCGTGCTGGCGCTCGCCGCCACCACGGGGGTGTTTCTCACGCCGCTCGGCGTGGGCGACCGGCTGATCGAATGGGGCATCGACGCGGCGAAGGTGCGTCAGCTCGACTGGTGGCAGAGCGCGGATGCGGCGGGGCTCACGTTCACGGCCACGCCCGCGCAGCATTTCTCGGGGCGCAGCTTGTTCGACGGCAACAGCACGCTGTGGGCCTCCTGGGTGATCGCCGACGACGAGCTGCGCGTGTTTTTCAGCGGCGATACGGGTTACTTCGACGGCTTCCGGCAGATCGGCGAGCGTCTTGGACCGTTCGACGTCACGTTGATCGAGACCGGCGCCTACGACGCGCAGTGGCCCTATGTGCATATGCAGCCCGAGGAGACGGTGCAGGCGCACCTCGATCTGCGCGGCCGCTGGCTCGTGCCGATCCACAACGGCACCTTCGATCTGGCGATGCACCGCTGGCAGGAGCCGTTCGAGCGCGTGACGGGACTGTCCCTCGCGCGCGGCGTGGCGCTCGCGACGCCGCGCATGGGCGAGCGGCTCGACCTGGCGGCGCCGCATCGCGGCGAGCGCTGGTGGCGCGAAGTGGCGGGCGAGGCCGAGACAACGTGCGGACGCACGATAAAGTTTTTCTTCCAATAGCCAACACTTTATCTCGTTTGCCGATACCGACGAATCGGCGAAAAATCGCTCTCGTGATTCCGGTCGAGGTGGAATAGCGGCGAGTATCGCGCAATGCCGCGACGCTCGCCAGGGAAGATAGTTTTTCTTCCAGGTATCGATGCCGCTTTCCACGCCGGAACCTGTCAATCAACAGCTAGAGAGCGTTCACCATGAACACCGAATTCAAGGGCAAGAAGCTGCTGGTCGTCGGCGGCACGAGCGGTATGGGTTTGCAGACGGCGCGTCTGGTCATGGGCCAGGGCGCCAGCGCGGTCATCGTGGGCCATCGCGCGGACAAGGCCGCACGGGCGCGCGAGGCACTAGGCGCGCTGGGCGAAGTGGCGGTCCTGACGGCCGACCTGTCCAGCGAGGCCGGCCTGAGCGTGCTGCTCCAGACCATCGACGCGCAGCATCGGGACATCGACTTGCTCGTCAATGCGGCCGGCGTGTTCTTCCCCAAGCCGTTCCTCGAGCATCGTGACGCGGACTACGACCAGTACATGACGCTCAACAAGGCGGTCTTCTTCATCACCCAACGGGTCGTCGCCAACCTGGTCGCTGCGCAGCGGCCGGGCGCAATCGTCAACATCGGCTCGATGTGGGCGAAGCAGGCCATTGCGGCGACGCCGTCGTCGGCCTATTCGATGGCCAAGGCCGGCCTGCATTCGCTGACCCAGCATCTGGCCATGGAGCTGGCGCCGAAGCATATTCGCGTCAATGCGGTATCGCCGGCGGTGGTGCAGACCCCGATCTATGAAGGCTTCATTCCCAAGGCCGAGGTGCACGACGCGCTACAGGGCTTCAACGGCTTTCATCCGATCGGCCGGGTTGGCACTGCGCAGGACGTTGCCGAAGTCGTCGCCTTCCTGCTATCGGACAAGGCGAGCTGGGTCACCGGCGCGATTTGGGATGTCGATGGCGGGGTGATGGCCGGTCGTAATTGATGCGGCTGGCTGGCGACGGTTGACGGTTGCCAATCGCGGCTTTTCACGCCGAAAACAACACCGCCGGCAAGCGCCGGCGGTTCGAACGACAAAACGAGGTGGCTTGACCAATGCGTGAACCCGTCAAGCCTTGAATCCCGCCGGGCGTGCCGATGTATTGGCGGGCGCGACGGCCGGAACCGGGGCGCGTTGCGCCGGTTCCACGACGACGACAGGATCGGGCATTGCCCACAGCGGCACCGCGAAGACCACGTGCTGCGGCGCCGGCACGGCAAAGCCACCGGCGAAGCCGTCGACAAACGCGGCATGCTGGAGCGTCATCATCTGCTGTTGCATGGCCATCATTTGCTGCTGCATCGCCGCCATTTGCAACTGCGCGGCCTGCATCTGCCGCAGCGCGAACGCGGGCGGCGCGCCGCCCGTGCTCGTCTGCATTTCGAAACTGGCGCTGCCATGCGGGCTGTGCCAGCTCCACGTGCTGACCTTCATCGGCCCGGCCGAGGTCTGGAAGACATGCGTTTCGGCCTTCACCGGCACGGCCTGTCCGTCGACGTTGACGAACATGGGCTGCGCGGCGCGTTGGGCACTCGTTTGAGCGCTTGCCTCACCCGCAAGCGCAAGCACCGGGACGAGCGCCAGCGCCCCCAGTGCCAAATATGAACGTAATCGCATTTTCGTATCTCCTTCGATCGATACGGCTCGAATCAAAACCAAAGACTCATCGAAAGACTCATGCAACTCCCGGAGGGAGTCGCTTCTGACTATGCGGTCGCAGGCTTAAGCCAGTATTAAAAAAGCGCAGGCTTCGCGAGCGTGCGCCGGTACCCGGCGTGGGAATGCATACGCCATCCTGACGAATTTCTGCCAGAGGCTTTCAAAAGACAAAAGGCTTTGCTAATATGCCGCCCGGTATGTAATGAGAATGAGTTGTATTTATATTCCGGGGCGGGCGCCCCCAACTCTGGCCAATATGAACAATCAACGAATCACACGCCATACGGGGCGCAGGCTTTACCGTCCAGCGCGCATTGCCGCCTGGCTTGCGTTTGCCGCTGCGGCCCAGTCCGCCTTTGCTCAATCCGCAACCGCTTCGGGTGCCGTGCCGTCCACGGCCGAGCAGGCGCTGCCCGCCGTGAAGGTGAGCGCCGCCGCCGAGACCGACTCGCCGCTGCATCTGGAAACGCCGGTGTCGAACGGCGCGCTCGGCACGCGCTCGCAGCTCGACACGCCGTTCTCGACCACCGTGGTCACGGGCGAGGATCTCGCCGACCGCCAGGCGAACAAGCTCGGCGACGTGTTCGCCGGCGACGCTTCGGTGAGCGACAACAGCAACGCCTATAGCGCGTGGGCGACCTACATCACGATCCGCGGCTTGCCCATCGACTGGCAGAACGGCTTCAAGATCGACGGCAATCCGTTTATTTCCTACGGCATCACGATGCCCTACGAGAATCTCGAGCGCGTCGAGCTGCTCAAGGGACTCGGCGGTTTCATGTACGGTTTCGCGCAGCCGGGCGGCGTGGTCAATTACGTCACGAAGAAGCCGGGCCGGGATCCGGTCACGAGCTTCGATATCGGCTATCACATGGACGGCGTGCTCACCCAGCACGCCGACTTGAGCCGCCGCTTCGGCCCGGACGGCATGTTCGGCGCGCGCATCAACTACACGCACGAGGCGGGCAAGACCTACAACGCGGGCGACATCAACCGCAACTCGGTGGCGCTTGCGCTCGATGGGCAGCTCACGCGCGACCTCGACGTCTATTTCAACGCGATCTATCAGCAAAGCCGTTCGAGCGGCCAGACGCCGGCCATCTACGTTTCGCCGGACTACAGCAGCACGAGCCTTCCGGCGACGATCAGCGGCGGCACCAACTGGCTCGGCAGCACCGACCAGCATCTGAACACCAACCTTCAGCTCTATACGGCGGGCGTCAAATACCGGATCGCGCCCGATTGGACCTTCAATACCTCGGCGAGCTACAGCAAGTCCACGCGCGACCGCAACGAAAGCACGCTCACGCTGCTCGATCAGGCGGGCAATTACACGGACAGCCGCTGGAACGGCGACGAAGGTCATCAGGACATCTATTGGCAGGGCACTTTCGAAGGCAAGGTGAAGACCGGGCCGCTCACGCATCAACTGGTGTTCGGCGCGGCGGTCCAGCATCAGACCAACGATTACGGCACGGTTGCGGGCACGGTCATCGAGCCCCTCGGCAACGGCAACCTCTACGAGCCGAATCCGTATCGCTACTACTCCGGCAGCGGGTTGCAGAAGTATCGCGCCAGCGAGATCAATCAGAAGGCGCTGTTCCTGAGCGATACGGTCGAGCTGACGAGCCGCTGGTCGGTGCTCGCAGGGCTGCGCTACACGAACTACGATCAGGAAACCTTCGCGGAATCGGGCGCGACCACGGCGTCGTACGGGCAGAACGGCGTGCTTACGCCGACCTTCGCGCTCATGTACAAGCTCGAGCCGCAAACCACGCTCTACGCGAGCTATGTGGAGTCGCTGGAGCCGGGCCAGGTTGTTGCGGACAACTATGCGAATGGCGGATCGGTGCTCAATCCGCTGCGCTCGCGCCAGTACGAAATCGGCATCAAGAGCGAGCATGCGCGCTGGAGCGCGAACGCGGCGCTGTTCCGCATCGAGCGCGGCGCGAGCTACAGGAACGATCAGAACGTGCTCACGCAGGACGGCGATTCGATCTACCAGGGCATGGAGGCGGGCGGCAGCGTTCGTCTGGGCCGAAGCTGGCAGGTGTCGGGCGACGTCATGCTGCTCGATACGTGGTACGCGAAGGGGCAGCAGTACAACGGCAAGCGCGTGGCCGGGGCACCGCAGTTCGTCGCGGCGGCGCGCGTCAGCTACGACGTGCCGTTCGTGCCGGGCCTGCGTCTGGGCGCCGACGCGAAGTACACGGGCAATACGGAGGTACGTCCGGCCGGGGACCTGGAGACGGGCGGCTACATGCTCGTGAACGTGGGCGCGAACTATATGACGCGCATCGGCGGGCACGACGTGACGCTGCGCGCCGCCATCGACAACCTCACGAATCGCCGCTACTGGATGTTCCAGTACGACAGCTATATCGCGCCGGGCGACCCCCGCACGGTCAGCCTGAACGCGAAGATCGACTTCTGATTGGTGGGCTAGCTACCCATCTAGCTACCTACAGTGGCGCCAGTAGACACCAGAGCAAATCTTGCTCCGGTCAGCATGCCGCAGGGGCGCAGTCCAAGTTTTCGTCCGCACCCCCTCCGTATGAATATCAACCCGCCTTGAACACGGAAATTCTGACACCCCCAACCAGATCAAGGTGAACCCGGGCGTCGGGTCGGGAGCAACCACACCCGGCGACCTCAACCACTCCAACCGCCCGGTGCGGACCCGCATGCCGGGTGGTGTGGGAGGGGATCGGTCAGGTTATCTGACCGCCCCTATCCCGATCTATCTACCGCTACGCGATCACGCCTCGACAACGGCGAGCGTGACGTCGATGTTGCCGCGTGTCGCTTTCGAATACGGGCAGATCTGATGTGCCGTTTCGACGATGCGCTGCGCCATCTCGCGCTCGACGCCCGGCAGGGCCACATTCAGGCGGCCGCACAACGTGAAGGCGTCGTCGGCGTTGACGAGGTCGATCTCGGCGCCCCACGTTTTTTGATTCGTTTTGTGTACGCGCTCGCAACAGACACATTGGGATACATGGCGCTTTTCCCGCTCGGATATAAATTCACGGGGGCGTTTTGCCCGCCGCCGCGAGCGCGATCGACCGATTCAGGCCATTCGAGCGATCTGTTGCCCGTGGCCGATCAACGAGGCCAAGCCGTTCGGGCGCGGCCCGCCTGCACAAACAAGGAGAAGTGGTCATGTCAGATCCCGTCAACGTCCGGCGCCGTCGCCTGCTCGGCACCTCGCTTGCCGGCCTCACGCTCGCGGACTTTGCATTCGGCGGTCTCGCGCACGCACAGTCGGCTGGCGGCACGCAAGGCAACGCGCGCACGGGCAACGGCGTATCGTTCGGCCCGATCCAGCAGATCGACGCGGGCCTGCTCAGTGTGGGCTACGCCGAAGCGGGACCGAAGCACGGCCCGGTGGTGATCCTGCTGCACGGCTGGCCGTACGACATTCACAGCTACGTCGAGGTCGCGCCGATGCTGGCCGCGCAGGGCTATCGCGTGATCGTGCCGTATCTGCGCGGCTACGGCAGCACGCGCATTCTCTCGGACGACACGCCGCGCAACGGCCAGCAGGCCGTCACCGCCGTCGATCTCATCGCGTTCATGGACGCCATGAAGATCGACCAGGCCATTCTGGGCGGCTACGACTGGGGCGCACGCACGGCGAACATCGTCGCGGCGCTGTGGCCGGAGCGCGTGAAGGGGATGGTTTCCGTGAGCGGCTATCTGATCGGCAGCCAGGAGGCGAACCGCAAGCCGCTGCCGCCGCAAGCCGAGCTGCAGTGGTGGTATCAGTTCTACTTCTCGACCGAGCGCGGCGCGCAGGGCTATGCGGCGAATCGCGACGCTTTCAACAAGCTGATCTGGCAACTCGCCTCGCCGAAGTGGAATTTCGACGACGCGACCTACGAGCGCAGTGCGGTGTCGTTCCGGAATCCGGACCACGTGGCCATCGTGATCTCCAACTACCGCTGGCGCCTTGGGCTCGTGCAGGGCGAAGCGAAGTACGACAGCCTCGAGCAGCGTCTGGCCGCCGCGCCGGCCATTACCGTGCCGACCATCACGCTCGAAGGCGACGCCAACGGCGCGCCGCATCCCGCGCCGGCCGCTTACGCGAAGAAGTTCACGGGCAAGTATCTGCACCGCAATATCGAAGGCGGCATTGGCCACAATCTCCCTCAGGAAGCGCCCAGGGAGTTCGCGCAGGCCATCCTGCAAGTCACGCATCTGTGATGGAGGCAACGATGCAAGCACTTTTTTTCAGGCATCGCGCGCTCCTCGCGGGTGCGCTGCTCGTAAGCCTCGCGCAGAATCCGGCCGCCTGGGCGCAGCAGGGTGCGCCAGCGCAGTCGCCAGCGCCGGGGCACGCCGCTTCGCCGATCTACGGCGTGACGATTCCCCCGGGCTACCGCAAGTGGGAAATGATCGCGCCCGCCGAGGAGGCCGCGCCGCTCGACGAACTGCGCGTGGTGCTAGGCAATCCGGTTGCGATCAAGGCCATCGAGAATTCGACGCTGCCGTATCCCGACGGCACGATCCTCGTGAAGCTTGCGTATAAACGTAAGCAGTCCGATGATTTTGCGCCAGCCACCGTGCCGGGCCAGCCCACGACGGTGCAGGTCATGGTAAAGGACTCGCGCCGCTATGCGTCGACGGGCGGCTGGGGTTACGGGCGTTTCATCAATGGCGTGCCGGCCGATCTTGTGCAGCATCAGACCTGTTTTGCATGCCATGCTTCGAAGGTGAAAGATCGCGATTACGTGTTCACGCGATTCGCGCCTTGATGGGATTTAGGGCTCTCATTTGATTCACAGGGGACGGCAGCGGCGTCGCCACCAGCGCGCGCCTGTATCAGCTAGTGCGCCAATCCGGTCGAATTGGGGATCACACCTTCGAGATTCGCTTTCTCGACCCGGGCGCGCACGTCTACAGCTTCGCGTTCGGCTGATATGCGTCACGCCATGCCACGCCGCCGTGCCTTGGCAGACGCCGGTGGCGTTTTGCGTTGCGGCCCGTGCCGCGCATCGTGGCGGCCTTTTTGTAGCGCAATGTATCTGCGCGCAATCTGGACACGTTGATATGCAAACCGCGCCCCAAATGGAAACACGGCAGATACATCCGGAAGTTCAAATACACCTACGCCAGCTCCATACACCGCTCGCGCTGAACTGAACCCGGTTTGAACCCGATCGCTGTCTACCTCATTCATTTTTGGAGAACGTCATGAAAGCCCTCAAGCTCCTCGCCCTTGCTGCTCTCGCCGTCGCTCCGGTGCTTTCGTTCGCTCAGTCGAACGAGCCCGTCACCCGTGCGCAGGTGCGCGCCGAACTCGTGCAGTTGCAGAAAGCCGGCTACAACCCGGCCTCCGACGAAACCCAATACCCGAGCAACATCCAGGCAGCGCTGGCGCGCGTAGAAGCCACGCAGGTTGCGCAGCAAGCCGCTGCGTCGTCGTATGGCGGGGTAGCGGCCGGCTCGTCCGATGCGTCCGCTTCGCACGCGCCGCATCGCGACGCGAAGGACGCGCGCGCCGCGCAGGACGACGTCCCCGGCCTCGGCCCGATCTACGCGCATTCGTAATACGCCTTTCCCGACCCACCAAACGACCGATAAGAGAAGAGAGATAAATGATGGCTTCGATCAAGCAAATTTTCACGTCCGTGGCGCTCCTCGGCGGCCTGTTCGCGCTGCAACCGGCGCACGCCGCCGCGCCACAAGATCTGAAAGGCACCAACGTCGTGCTGGTGCACGGCGCGTTCGCCGACGGTTCCAGCTGGAGCCGCGTGATTCCGCTGCTCGAAGCGCGCGGCCTGCACGTCGTGGCCGTGCAGAACCCGCTCAGCTCGCTCGCTGACGACGCGGCCGCAACGAAGCGCGTGATCGAGCAGCAGAAGGGCCCGGTGGTGCTGGTCGGCCACTCGTGGGCGGGCGTCGTGATCAGCGAAGCGGGCAACGACGAGAAGGTGAAGTCGCTCGTGTACGTGGCCGCTTTCGCACCCGACAACGGTCAGTCGATCACCGATGTCACGCAGGGCCAGCCGCCTGCGCCGTGGGCGAGCGAGTTGCAGAAGGACTCGGCAGGCTACCTGACGCTCTCCGGCAAGGCGATTCACCAGGACTTCGCCCCCGACCTGCCGCCGGTCGAGCAACGCATCGTGGCGGCTACGCAGGGCCCGTGGTTCAGCGGCTGCCTCTCGCAAAAGGTCACCCATGCCGCGTGGCATGACAAGCCTTCCTATTTTGTCGTAGCGACGCGCGACCGCATGATCGACCCCGCGCTGCAGGAGTCGATGGCGAAGCATATCGGCGCGAAGGTGACGCGCGTGAATGGCAGCCACGTCTCGATGGTGAGCCAGCCGAAGGCTGTCGCCGACGCGATCATCGACGCGGCGGAGCACGCGCAGCACGACGCCAGGTAATCGGTCCGCGCCGGCCGGGGGGGCGGGTGGAAGCGCCTCCATATCGTTTCCACAGCGCGGCTGCTCGCCTGCCATCGTCATCGCACCCGAGGAGCACCTGAATGCAGCGCTGGGTACAGGGACTGATAATCTGCGCACTTCCGTCATCGTCCGGAAGTCCCGCCGTGCGCCCGTTCAGTGCCCTCATCATGCTCGTCGGCGTCCTGCTCGCATCGGCAGGCTATGGCGCCACGTTCCTGTTCTCCATGCACGTGCGTGCCATCGGCGGCAACGACATCAATACCGGCGTGGCGCTCGCGGGCGCCGCGCTCGGCACCTTCGTGGGCGTCTCGCTCACGGGCTGGGTTGCCCAGCATGTGGGCGCGGCGCGCGTGGCCGCGCTCGCGGCGCTCTGCGTCGGCGCGGGCGTCGTGAGCTTTGCGCTCGTCGAGCGCGTGAACAGCTTCGACGTAGCGCCCGGCTTCCTCGTGGGCTTGGGCTGGGGCGCGTTTTGCCTCGCCGCGCCCATGGCGCTCGCCGAGCGCACGAGCGACGCCGAGCGCGGCCGCTGGTTCCTGCGCTTTGCCACCATGCAGATGACGGGTATCGGCGGCAGTCCCGCGCTCGCGGGTTTTGCGATCCGCTTCTGGCGCATGCCGCTTGGCGGCGTGCTCTACGCGATCGGCGGCCTGTGCGTGCTGGCGGCTGTCCTGCTCGAACTATTCGGCCGGCTCGCGCCGCACGTGCGCTCCGCCTCCGCCGCGCAGGAGTCTGCCTTGCCGGACCCATGGATTCTGAAGATGGGCGTCGTCGCCCGCACGCGCGCGGTGTATCCCATTGTCATCATCGCGCTGGGCGGCTGCGTGTTCTCGGGCCTCATGACGTTCCAGATGTCGCTCGTGCAAGGCACTGAGGCGAAAGCGACGACCTTCTTCAGCGTCTATACGGCGACGGTCATCGCCACGCGCTGGCTGCTCTCGCGCGTCGTCATCAAGCTGCGCTCCGAAACCGCGACGAAAGTACTGCTTCTCATGATGGTGTTGGGGAGCGCGGCGATGTTCGTCGTGCCGTTTCATGTGCTGTTTCAATCGGCGGCCGCGGTGCTGCTGGGCACCGGGTACGGGCTCGCTTACCCGATCGTCCAGCTCCAGGCCGTCAACGACTCCGTTGCCGCGCATCGCCGCGCCGCGCTCACGTGGTTCGTCGCGGCGTACTTCGTCGGCGCGTTCGGGTTTCCGACCGTGGGCGGCTGGGTGCTGGTGCACGGCGGCCGGGCGGCGCTGCTCGCGCTCATCGCGGCGTGCGGGCTTGCGGCGCTCGCGCTGGCCGTTCTGCGCGACCGGCGGCGTGTCGAGACCTTATCGGCCAGCGCCTGAACAGGACCTGGCCATTTCCAATTTGCTAACGAACCGGAGGGATCGTGACTGAACTATGGCGTTTAACCGCAACTGAACTCGCAAAACGGATTCGTGCGCGCGAGGTGTCCGCACGCGAGGCCGCGACGGCCGGGCTCGAGCGTCTCGAAGCCGTCAATCCGCTCATCAACGCGGTGATCGACTACCGGCCCGAATGGGTCTTCAACCAGGCCGACAGGATCGACGCGGCGATTGCGCGAGGCGAAGATCCGGGGCCGCTCGCGGGCGTGCCCGTCACCACGAAGATCAACATCGACCAGGCGGGCTTCGCGACGACCAATGGCACGCTTTTGCAAAAGAATCTGATCGCGCAGGTGAACAGCCCCGCCGTCGAAAACCTCGTGCGCGCGGGCGCGGTGCTGCTCGGTCGCACCAATTCGCCGACCTTCGCACTGCGCTGGTTCACGAGCAACCAGGTGCACGGGCATACGAAAAACCCGCGCAATGCGTCGCTCACGCCGGGCGGGTCGAGCGGCGGCGCGGCGGCGGCGGTCACGGCCGGCGTCGGGCATATCGCGCTCGGCACTGATATCGGCGGCTCGGTGCGCTATCCCGCGTATGCGTGCGGCGTGCATGGCTTGCGGCCCAGCATCGGGCGCGTGCCGGCGTTCAATGCGTCGTCGCCCGAGCGGCCGATCGGCGCGCAGTTGATGTCGGGCGCGGGGCCGATGGCGCGCACCGTCGAGGACCTGCGCGTGGCGCTAGCGGCGCTTGCGGCCCCCGATCTGCGCGACCCCTGGTGGGTGTCAGCGCCGCTCGTCGGACCCGACGTGCCGTGGCGCGCGGCGCTTTGTCTGCGCCCCGGCGGCATGAGCATCACGAAGGAGGTGGAAGACGCCTTGCTCGACGCCGGCCGCCGGCTCGCCGACGCAGGCTGGACGGTCGAGCAGATCGACGACGTGCCGCTCTTGCGTGATGCCGGGGAAGTGCAGGAACGCTTGTGGCTCGGCGACGGCTTTCCGGCGCTCGCCGACGCCGTGGCGCGCGACGGCGACCCGGGCGCGCAAGCGGTGGTGGACGGCGTGCGCGCCAAGGTCGCGGCGATGCCCGAGAACGTGATAGTGCCGTCGCTCGTGCGCCGCACGACGCTCATGCGCGCATGGCGTCTTTTCCTGTCGAAATACCCTGTGTTGCTACTGCCGGTTTCCGGCGAACTGCCGTTTCCCGACAACCTCGACATGGAGGGCGAAGCGGGCTTCCAGCGGGTCTGGGACGCCCAACTGACCATGCGCGCATTGCCCGCGATGGGCCTGCCGGGACTCGTCGTCTCCACGGGCATGGTGAAGGACGTGCCGGTTGGCGTGCAGATCGTCTCCGGGCACTTCCGCGAAGATCTGTGTCTGCTAGCGGGCAAGGCCATCGAGGAACGCGGCGCGCCGCCTTCACTTGTCGATCCGGCGAAGTAAGCCGCGCGGGCGCGGTTTCAACGGACGATGCGCCTGGCCGGCGGCGGTCAGGCGCTCAGATGGTCCGGGATGAACGCGCCGACAATGGTGATGCTCGTGGTCCAGCACTTCACCGAGCGCGAGGACCGCGGCGAAGCGGCCGATCGCCTGCACGTCGTTCACGAAGCAGAGCGATTCCACGGCGCTCCAACTGCAGGTGGAGGACGCGGCGATGAAGATCGACGCGGCGCATCTCCTTGCGTGGCGCTGCGCGGACGCGCTCGACAGCACCGCGAAATCAGGTCAGGCGATGGATCTGCTGACGCGCGCGCGTTGCCGCGCCGACGCTGGGTATGCGGTCCAGCAGGACACCGACGTGCTGCAGACGCTCATCAGCGCGCGCGGCGCCGGCTCGTTCGCACAATCGAATCCGATGCAGCGCATCTGGCGCGGCTCGAACACCGGTGCGCGCCACGCAGTGGTTCTGCCGATCGTGAACATGGAGATCGATGGCAAGGTGCTACTCGGCGTCGAACCGAACATTACGCCTCTGATCTGACGGCGCTTGCCAGGACCCGGCGAGTCGGTGGGCTGGTAAGGCAATCGCTCCCTGATCTGCGCCGATGCCGTGCAGATGTTTGGCAGTACATAGCACGCCGGGTTTGACAAGCCGTGTTATCCGGCGTGCAGCAGGCCTGCCTGTGCTGCCTATGGCGATCGCCGTGCGCACCAACGGCCATATATCCAATGCGCGCACCATTCGCGCGTGCCGCTTCAGCAGCGCGGCGCGTTACGACTCCAGGGCTTGCCCGGCGTCCACCAACCGCAATCCCGCCGCGGTCAGGATGCGCGCGGTTTCTTCCAGGTGCTCCCGTAGCAGGGCCGTTGCGCGCTCGGCATCGCGCGCCAGCGCCGCATCCAGCAATTCGCGATGCTCGTGTTCGACGTCGCGTTTCGCATCGACCACGGCCGAGGCTGCCCAGCGCCGGTAGAGGTCGGTGGATTGGGCCAGTGTCGCGGCGATGCGCAGCATCGTCTCGCATCCGCAGCCGGCCAGCAGCGCCTGATGAAATGCCCAGTGCGCCACGCGCCATTCCTCGTTGAACCCCACCTTGCCCGTGCCCGGCTGCCGCGGTGTGCGCAACATTCTGTGATGCGCTGCGAGTAGCGACTCCTCCCAGAGCAGGTCGCCGCGCTCGATGGCAAGACGCAGCGCCAGCGTTTCCGTTGCGCAGCGCAACTGCGTGAGATCGTTGAATTCCCGTAGATTCAGGCGCGGAATGAAAAAGCCGCGATTCGTGCGCGATTCCACCAGGTGCTCGCCGGTCAGACGCGTGAGCGCTTCGCGGATCACGGTCGTGCTCGTGTCGAAGCGCGTCGCGAGCGCCGCCGGCGCGAGGCGATGCTCGGGCGGCCACTCGCCATCGAGGATGGCGTGGCGGATGCGTTGCAGGACAGCCGGTTCTTGAGCGGGAGTGTTCATGGGCAAAAGTGTACCACCATCAAAAGAATATATTCTTTGTTGACTGGTGCATTATAGACGGGATAGTATTCGCACATCCAGCCGGAGCGCGATGTCCGAAAACAGCGCGCCGGCGCAGGCCAGAAAAGGAGACATCCACGTGACACTCGCCCTCTGTTGTCTTTCCCACTCGCCGCTCTATGGCGTGCTGGACCCGGACAAGGCGGTCATCGACGAAGTGCGCCAGTCGATCGCGTCGTTACGTGATTTCGCCACGCGTTTCGATCCCGAGCTCGTGATCGTGTTCGGGCCCGACCATTTCAACGGCGTCTTCTACGACATGATGCCGGCGTTCTGCATCGGCGCCGCCGCGGAGTCGGTCGGCGACTGGAACACCACGCCGGGCCCCCTGAACGTGGACGCGGAGGCCGCGCGGCGCCTCAGCGCCGCCGTGCTCGACGCCGGCATCGACGTGGCGCATTCCGAGCGGCTGTATGTCGATCACGGCGTCGCGCAGCCGCTCGAATTCCTGTTCGGCGATTTCGCGCGCGTGCCGGTCGTGCCCGTTTTCATCAACGCGGTCGGGCTGCCGCTCGGGCCCATGCAGCGCGTGCGGCTCCTTGGCGAGGCGATCGGCCGCGAGGTCGCGCGCTGGAACCGGCGCGTGCTGCTGATCGGCTCCGGCGGCTTGTCGCACGATCCGCCCGTGCCGCGCTTTGCCGAGGCGTCGGCCGAGGTGCGCGAGCGGTTGCTGGGCGGCGGCCGCTTCCTGAGCCCCGAGGCGCGCGAGGCGCGGCAGCGCCGCGTGATCGACGCAGGCCGCGCCCATGCGCAAGGCGACGCGAGCCATCGGGCCATCAATCCCGAATTCGACCGGCTCGCGCTCGACCTTCTTGCCTCCGGCCGTCTGCGCGAGATGGACGACTGGAAGAACGACTGGGTCGAGCAAACCGGCGGCCACTCCGCGCACGAAATTCGCGCGTGGCTCGCGCCGTTCGCGGCGCTGGGCGCGTGCGGCCCCTACCGGCTGACTCAGCGCCAGTACTGGCCTGTCAGGGAATGGATGACCGGGTTTGCCACCGTCAGCGCCGAACTGGAGCGCTAAGCGCAGGAGAAATTTGATGTCCCCCATCGACACCCCTATCGACACCCCCATCGTGACCCCGGAGCTGCGTCTCGCCATTCAGGCGCTCACGAACGAACACGCCTGGCGTCTGGACCACGGCGCCGCCGACACGCTCTGGCAGCTCTATGCCGAAGACGGCGCGCTGGTCGGCCTGCCGCCCGAGGATTTGCTTGGCCGCGAGGCGCTGCGCGCGTGGGGCGCGAAGCGCGTGAAGCTGCCGCGCGTCTCGCGTCACGTGGAAACCAACCATCGCCTCGAATGGCGGGGCGGCGTGCTGCACGGGACGCTCTACGCGAGCGTGTACCGCGACGAATGTGTCGAGCGCCCCGACGCCACCGAGACCACGCCGCTGATGGTCGGCGACTACTTCGACACCTACGTGCAGAAGAACGGTCAATGGCTGATCGCCCGCCGCGAGATTCGCCGCGCGTTCCGGGCCGCGCGCTGAGCGCGCCGCGGCCAGTCACGTCATCAGGAGACAGTTCATGACAGCAGCAACCCCGAATGCCGCGCAGGCGTTCCGGCTCGACGAGATGCCGCTCGACACCGTGCGCCCCGGCTTTGCGCGTACCGGTATCCGCTCGCAGGACTCGGTGCATACGGTCAACTGGTTCGAGCCCGGCTTCAAGACCGCGGGTCCCCACGCGCATCCGTTCGATCAGGTCAGCTATGTCCTCGCGGGCAGCATGCGTTTCTGGGTGGGCGAGCAGGTCTTCGATCTGATCGCGCCCTCGGCGCTCTACATTCCTGCCAACGCGCCGCATTGCGCCGAGCCGCTCGGCAACGAGCGCGCGCTGAACGTCGATGTGTTCGCGCCGATTCGCAGCGATTATCTGCCGCTGTGCGAGCACCAGCAGTTCGTGGCCTGATGCGCCATACCGATAGCATGACTAAGCAATAAGAAGGAGGCGACATGAATGCGGCGCAACAAGCCGGGACCGGCGACATTGCCGATGTGGTGGTGGTCGGCGCGGGGCCGGTCGGCCTGACGATCGCGAACCTGCTGGCGCAGCGCGACCTGCGCGTGCTGCTGGTCGAACGCAGCAGCCACATCTCGGACGAACCGCGCGCGATCAGCATCACCGACGAATCGCTGCGCGTGATGGACCACATCGGCATTCTCGACGAGCTCGAGCCCGAGATGCTGATGAACACGGGCGCGCGCTATTTCGGCCGCAAGGCGCAGTTGCTGGCCGAAGTGCGGCCGCGCCGCTCGATGCTCGGCTATCCGGGCAAATCGCAGTTCGACCAGCCGGAGCTCGTGCGACTGTTGCTGAACGCGGCGCGCGCGAACGCGAATATCGCACTGCGCTTCGACACCGAAGCCGACACGATCGTCCAGCGCGACGAAGGCGTCGAGCTGCGGCTCAAGGGCAGGGATGGCGCGCAGCGTGTCAGCGCGAAATGGCTCGTGGCCTGCGACGGCGGACGCAGCAGCGTGCGCGCGCAGCTTGGCATTTCGCTCGAAGGTTCGACGCAGGTGCAGAAGTGGATCGTGGTCGACACGCTCAATCGTCCCGGCACCCCCGAGCCGTTTTCGGAGTTCCATTGCGACGGCGTGCGTCCCGGCGTGGTGGTGCCGGGCGCGAAAGGGCGCTGCCGCTACGAGTTCATGCTCAAGCCGGAAGACGATCCCGAGGCCGTCGTTCAACCCGAATTCATCGCGAAGCTGGTCAGCCGGTTCCAGCAGATCCGGCCCGGCGACATTCGCCGTTCCGCGGTCTATATCGCGCACCAGCGCATTGCCGCCACGTTTCGCGTGGGCCGCGCGCTGCTCGCCGGCGACGCCGCGCACATGATGCCGCCGTTCGCGGGGCAGGGGCTCAACGCGGGCGTGCGCGACGCGGCGAATCTCGCGTGGAAGATCGCGGCGCACGTGAAGGGCGAGGCGAGCGATGCGCTGATCGACAGCTACGAGCTCGAACGCAAGGGTCACGCGGCCGAGATGGTGCGGCTTTCGGTGCGTATCGGCAAGGTGGTGATGAGCACGCATGCGCTCGGCACCGCGCTGCGCGACTGGAGCGTAAGCGCGCTGCGCCTCGTGCCGTCCATCCGGCGCTGGCTCGTGGAGATGCGCTTTCTCAAGCAGCCGCATTTCACGGCGGGCTGCGTGGTGGCGCCGGCGACCGATATTCCCGCCGCTGCGGCGCGGCTCGTGGGCCGCGCGCTGCCGCAGCCTCGCGTGCGGCTCGCGAATGGCGACGAAGCCGGGCTCGACCGTCTGCTGGGCGAGGACTGGGCCGTGCTGGCGTTCCCCGCCGATCGCACCGTCGAGGTACGACGCAGCCAGGCCGGACAGCGGATCGTACACGACATCGACGGTTTTTTCGCCGACTTGCTCGGCAGCGGCCTTTCGCTCGTGGTGCGTCCCGACCGCTATGTCGCGCTGGTGGCGCAGACCGCCTCGCTCGAGACGGCGCTGGGCGGGCTCGATGCGCTGATGCCGCGCTTGCGTCATCGCCTCGCGAGCGGCGAGCGCGGCGGGCAGGGCGGTGACGAGAGCAATCGTCCGGCGCTCGCGCGCGTCTAGGAAAGCGCGTTTTCTCCTGCTGTTTTTTCAATGCGGCTGTCGGTCCGCAGGGGGCGCCCGGTCTCGCGATTGCCCGATCCGTATCGCATGCGGGCGCCCCGTTCTTATCGAAGGAAAATCATGAAGCTCATCAGTTATGAAGTGTCGGGCCAGCCGACGTTCGGTGCCGTCGTCGGCGAAGGTGTGGTCGATTTGCGCGTCGCGCTTGAAAACCGCTATGCGGACCTGCGCGACCTGCTGGAGCAGGACGGCGTGGAGGCCGCGCGCCGCGTGGCCGAAAAGCGCACGCCCGACCATCGCCTGGCCGATATCCGTTTCCTGCCCGTGATACCGAACCCCGGCAAGATCTGGTGCTGCGGCCTCAACTATCACGAGCACGTGCGCGAGACGCAGCGCGAAGTGCCCGAGCAGCCCATGTTCTTCCTGCGCGTGGCGGATTCGCAGGTGGGCCACGGCGAGCCGATGCTGCGTCCGCCCGAATCGCCGCAGTTCGACTACGAGGCCGAAATCGCGGTCGTGATCGGCAAGCCGGGCCGCCGCATTGCCCAGGCCGATGCCGCCGCGCATATCGCCGGCTACGCCTGCTACAACGACGGCAGCGTGCGCGACTGGCAGCGCCACACGAGCCAGTGGGCGCCGGGCAAGAACTTCGCGCAGACCGGCGCATTCGGTCCGTGGCTCGTGACCGCCGACGAAATCCCGTTCGACAGCGACCTGACCCTCACGACGCGCCTGAACGGCGTCGAACTCCAGCGCGCGACCACTTCGATGATGATTCACAGCATCGCGCGCCAGATCGAATATCTCTCGACGATCGCGCCGCTGCGCGCCGGCGACGTGATCGTGACCGGCACCCCCGGCGGCGTGGGCGCGAAGCGCAATCCTCCGGTGTGGATGAAGCCGGGCGATGTCTGCGAGATCGAGATCGAGCGCATCGGCACGCTGCGCAATCCGATCGCCGACGAGGTTTGAACGCTGCGTTCCCGCGGCATCGCGCGGGAGGACACCCGCTGCACCACGAAGCGCCGGCCACGCAGCCGGCGCCTCCCCAGCCCCTGTGGGGAAACATGACGGAGACATGCATGGAACAGTTGCTTCAAGCGCCGGCGTCTGCCAGCGGCACTCGCTCGGGCCTGTCGCTCGCGCAGTGGAAAATGATTCTGATCGCGAGCCTGGGCGGTTCGCTCGAGTACTACGACTTCATCGTCTACGGTCTTTTTGCGCACAATCTCGCCGCTCAATTTTTCCCGACACATTCAGCATTCCTGAGCACGCTGCTTTCGCTCTCGGTGTTCGCGATCGGCTATGTGATCCGCCCGCTCGGCGGCGTCGTGCTGAGCGGCTGGGGCGATCGCTTCGGACGGCGGCCCGTATTTCTCGTGTCGATCTTCGTCGTCACGCTCGCGACGATCTCGCTCGGGCTGCTGCCCGGCTACGACCGCTGGGGCATGCTGGCGCCCGCGCTGCTCGTGCTGCTGCGCATGCTGCAGGGCTTCTGCGTAGGCGGCGAAATGCCGGGCGCGATCACCTATGCCGTGGAAGCCGCGCCGCATCGCGCGGGCATCGCGGGCGCGGCGATCATCTGCGCGATCAACGTGGGCGTGCTGCTCGCGACCTTCGTGAACTTCTGCATCCAGAATGCGCTGTCGCCCGCCGATGCCGGCGCCTACGGCTGGCGCATCGCATTCCTGTTCGGCGGGCTGTGCGGCATCGCCTCGTTCTGGATGCGGCGCAATCTCGACGAATCGCCGGAGTTCAAGGAGATGCAGCAGGGCGTCGTGCGCCAGCCGCTCGTCGAAACGCTGCGTCATCATCCGCGCGCGGTGATCGCCGGCGCGCTGACGATTGCCGTGATGGCCGCCGTGACCGGCATCCTCTATGGCCATATGCCCGTCTATCTGATCCAGCAGTTGCACTACGCGCCGCGCGAGGTCGCATTGGCGCAGAACGTGCTGCTCGGCGTGAGCGTGCCCGCGGTGCTGCTTTCGGGCTGGCTCGCGGACCGGATCACGCGCCGCCTGCTGCTGCAGCTCTCCACGCTGCTGCTGATCGTGCTGGCGTGGCCGTTCTATCAGGCGCTGGTGAACCATACGGGCAGTCTCGTCGCGCTCTTCGCCATCGTGGCGGTCGTGTTCGCGCTCTCCAGCGGCACCTGGCCGTCGATCCTGGCGGACCAGTTTCCCGTACCCGTGCGCTACACCGGCATTGCGCTCGCCTATAACCTGGCCGTCGTGCTGTTCAGCGGCTTCGGGCCGCTGGTTGCGACACTGCTGATTCGCGAGACAGGCTCGCTCGCCGGTCCGGCCTGGTATGTGATCGCGGTGTGCGGCGCGTCGTTTGTCGCGAGCCTTGCGTTGCCCGTGGTCAGAAAGCGGTAGGGCAGCGGATACGCACGGTCGAACAATACACCTTTAATTAAATAGAAGTGCGAATTATTAAACTGGGGATTCGTCAATGAAGATAAAAAAAGCTGCTGCGGCTTTGTCGGCACTGATCGCCGCGCCCGCCATGGCGCAAAGCAGCGTGACCCTGTACGGCCTGATTTCCGAAGGCGTGACATGGGCGAACAACGAAGGCGGTGCGCACAGCTTCAGGCTGCTGAGCGGCTCGAACCAGAACAACCGCCTCGGCTTCAAGATCGACGAGGATATCGGCGGCGGCACGCATGCCGTCGCGCAGCTCGAAAACGGTTTCGACATCACCAACGGCAAGCTCGGGCAGGGCGGGCGCATGTTCGGTCGCCAGGCTTTCGTGGGGCTGTCGAGCGAGCGCTACGGCACGCTCACGGCAGGGCGGCAGTACGACATGTTCTGGGATTATCTCCTGGCGTACTCGCCGAACAGCTCCATCGGCGGACTGCTCGCCGCGCCGGGCGATGCCGACAACCTCATGGGCAGCTGGCGGTACAACAATGCGGTCAAATACGCCTCCCCGACGCTCGCCGGTTTTCGCTTCTCGACGATGTACGCCTTCAGCAACGCCGCGGGCGAGTTCGCCGTCAATCGTGCGTTTGGCGCGGGTGCGGGCTATGTCAACGGTCCGGTCCAGATCAGCGTGGCGTATATGCAGCTCGATACGCCGGGCATGGTCAACGCCGCGGGCGCCGTCAGCGACGACTACGCGGACGCGCCGTTCTTCCAGTTCCGCAGCAGCCCGCTGGGCAATGCGGCGGGCGTGTCGCGGCAGCGCAACCTCGGGGTGGGCGGCCGCTACGACATCACCCGCGCGCTGCGCGTGAGCGCTGGATTCGATGCCGTGCGTTATGACTACGCGGACGGCACCGGCCTCGCGCTCGACAACTACAACGTCACGCTCTCATGGCTGGTGACGCCGGCCTTGTCGCTGGGCGGCGGCTATCTGTACTCGAGCGGGCGCTATCGCGGCCTCGACGCCAATCCGCACTGGAACGGCGCGGAAGTCTCGGTGGACTACAGCCTCTCGAAGCGCACCGACGTCTATGTGTATGACGTGTTCCAGCGCGCGTCCGGGCCGCATGCGGTTGCAGCCGTGTATCTCTATGCGCCATCGACGAGCGGCATCCAGAACGTCGTGGTGGCGGGTATTCGGCACAGGTTCTGAGGGCTAGGACGCTATCACCCACTCCATGTGGGACGCTGGCCGCAAAGACATTCCGCGTTGTCCGCCACGTCCCGAGGGGCGTGTCCGCTCGCGTTGTGCGCGCAGTCTTCGCGCGGCGTCTGTTGCGTGGTTACTTATTGAGCGTTGTCCGTCGCGGGCATCCTCGCAGTCTCACGAACGATCATCGGATATCTTTCCGATTTTTCCTTTATGTTACTGGCAATTACCCGGCAGACCAGCGAGGGCCTATGCGTATTGGGTACGGACTTCTCACATCGACACTCGTCGCGGTTTCTCATGCGGCGATTGCACAACAGGTGACCTGGGTGGGTCCCGGGGCCGGGGGAGACTGGGCGACGGGCTCGAACTGGAGTACGGGTACCGTGCCCGGGCCCGGCAACACCGTGCCGTCCAGGGCAATCGCATGAAGCTCAGAGGCCCAGGATCTTCTGGCGGTACGGGTCGCTGGCGCTGGCTTTGAGTCTGCAGTTTTTCAGCCCGGCTTTCGTGGTCGTATCCCGTTTGAGCAGATTCAGCGCCATACGCCGCAGGATCGCAAAGTTCTGCGCCGCGTTTTCGACCCGCACGCGGCATTGATCTATCTTCGCCGAAGGCCATGTCCAGCACCACGCAGCGGCGCGTCTCGATGCGCCCGTGATCCTTGCCGCACTCCCGGTGGGTCAGTTTCTAATCGGCGTTGACACTTACCCAGCGACGGTGCGCGGCGCCCCAGTCGGCACGGCCCACATAGCTGGCCTCCGTGCGGGAAATCGCCGGGTATGGCACCGTCCACACCGGGCGGCTCTGGCAGCAATGCTAACCCGCGTTTAATTCCTCACGGCAGGCCAGCCGTCTACCTCACGTGAAGTCATACTGCCTAGTCAGCACTCGCTTTAGCGATCCGCTCACTGATCCTTTTAGCATGATCGACGACAAGTCTCGCGCATCCGATGTCGCTCATCCATTGCTCCCGCACGGCGTCGAGTACGAGCACGAGGCTACAACTGCTGCCTTCGATAAAGGCTGACACGCCAATCACGCCCTCGTCCACTTCACTGCGGGAAATGTAATAGCCTCGCTTTCGGATCTCGCGAAAGTGCTTCTGGAATGCGGGAAACGTATCTGCGATAGCACGAACATCCGGCTCTTGTGCGTGTGCTTCGTAAAGCACGCGGAGTCGACTTGTCGAGCAGTGCGCGAGAATCATTTTGGATGCCGCGCCCCGAAATAGCGGAAGCGGGCGGCCCCGGCCGAAGGTCGCAAGCGTCAGTCCATCGCGGGTCGATTCGATATGGGCGTTGAAGATCTTCTCTCCGAGCATGATCGCCAGAAAAACGCCGCACGAAGTCATATCCGACAGCTCGCGCATTGGGATCGAACTGGCCTGAAGTACGGGGTTGCTGTGACGAAACTGATATTCGAGTTCGATCACGCGCGCACCCAGCGCATACCGGCCTCCCAGCTTCTCGAGAAATCCAGCGGCGGTCAATTCTTTGACGTAACGGAAGGCCGTAGGGCGTGAGATGCGTAACCGCTCCGCGATCTCTTCAGCCGTTACCACCTGGATGTCGCTCGAAAACAAGTCGAGAACTTCGGTCATCTTCAGTAGCTTGCTCATCTCTTCTTGCCATGACTCTTCGATCGCTTGTGCGACCTGCTTGTTCGTTTCGGTGCGCTGGCAGCACTGTACCTGACACAGCGCCCTTCGCCAAAAGCTCCCGAGCATCGAGGCAACGGATTGATCTCGCCCATTCGGGTTTCACCGTATACGCTTCAAAGTATCAAAAATGGATACTATTGCCATGATCAACGGCAAAAATTTGCCGACTAATGGTGAAATAATGTCCTTAAATGATACATCACAGGATAGGCGGGATTCTGGTCGCCCGGCGACCTCCCATGGCCTCTACGAATATTTCACGTACGAACACTTTCCATTTCAGCCGCCGGAGGAGTTGTCGGGCGCGACGTCAACGCATTCGATATGTATCGTGGGTGGCGGCCCGGTAGGACTGGCCCTGGCCCTGGATCTCGCCAGAGACGGCGTGCGATCGGTCGTTCTCGAAGATGGCGACGCGCTCAGTTACGGCAGCCGGGCGGGATGCCTCTCGCGCCGTAGTCTGGAAATCCTTGATCGAATTGGCGTAGCTGCGCCGTTTGTGGCGCAGGGGCTGCCTTGGACGACCGGCCGATGCTTCTTCGGAAAGGACGAGGTGTGGTCATTCTCGATGCCCGACGACGAGCGGCAAAAGTTCGCTCCGATGTTGAATCTTCCCCAGAACTACATCGAAAGCTTTCTGCTGGAAGCCGCCCGGGAAACGGGACTTGTCGATATTCGCTGGCATAGCAAGGTGGTTGGCGTCGATACGTCCGCGCAAGATTGCGTCGCCTTGACCGTCGAAACGCCGGAGGGCGTCTATACGACGCGCGCACTGTGGGTGGCCGCTTGCGACGGCGCGCGCAGCACTGTTCGTCGCGAGATGGGCTTGCGCCTCGTGGGTGAAAATTACCAGGCACGCTATCTGATTGCCGACATTCGACTGGAGTCGCCGCGTCCGGTGGGGCGGCTTGCGTGGTTCAACCCGCCGTCCAATCCCGGCGGGACCATTCTGATGCATAAACTCACTGAGGATATCTGGCGCTTCGACTACCAATTAGGGGAGGACGAGGACGAGGCGATCGCGGCCGAACCGGAAAACGTCTCGGCGAGGATCGGCGCACACCTGCGCGACATCGGCGAGGTCGGCTCGTGGGATCTGTCCTGGGTTAGCGTCTATCGCGCCAATGCGTTGACGCTAGAGCGATACCGTCACGGCCGTGTGCTGTTCCTTGGCGATGCCGCCCATCCGATTCCCATCTTTGGCGTGCGTGGTCTCAACTCCGGCCTCGATGATGCCCATAACTTGGGCTGGAAGCTCTCGGCGGTAGTGACAGGTCGGGCCGCTCCCTCCCTGCTCGATACGTACAGCGATGAGCGCCGCATAGCCACAGACGAGAACCTTATGAACGCGCGCAAGAGCACGGCGTTCATGAGTCCCGTTTCTGCGCCTCATATCGTACTGAGAGACGCGGTACTGTCGCTGGCGGCCGCTCATCCGTGGCTCGCGGAATTGATCAACCCACGGCAAAGCGCACCGGCGCTGTATCCGGCGTCGTCGCTGACTTTGCCCGACACTAACTGGTCGCGGGCGGGCGGGCCGAAGCCAGGACTGCCGCTCGCCGAATGTCCGATCGAGTCCACAGCGGCTGGCCCCGCCATTGGCTTTCTCTCCGAGGGTGTCGGTCCTCATTTCCTGCTTCTCTGGTTCGACAGGCTCGGTCGTTTCGATCCAACGCTTGACGCTGAACTTGCGATGCTGCGCACAGCGCCACTACCGTGCGAAGTGCTGAAAGTGTCGGGCAGCGACGATGCAGATCAGCCTCGCGGCTGGCACATGGTTGATCGCGACTGGGCATTGGGTGGCCTCTATGGCGTTCATGATCGCGGCATCTACGTGATTCGGCCGGACGGGTACATCGCCGCGCGTTGGGACGACGTTGATCATGCCGCTCTCGGAGCTTTCCTCACCATCCTTCTCGGAAACGGAGAAAACTATGAGTCTGCGCTCCAGCCCTGATAGCGCCACACTCGATCAGCTGTATACAGTACTTTGTGACGCGACGCGTTCGATGGATTGCAACGCATCATCGCTGTTTTTCGCGCGCCTGTGCCTTTTGTTGATTGGAGAGATCGAAAAACCATCTGAAGTGGCGAGACTGATCGACGAAGCGGCCGTCGGCGCCACGACACTCCTCTAGAAATATTTTCTTTAACATCTAATTTAGGAGTAGAAATGAAAAAATCGCTTGAGATCAGGCAGCTTCATCATTTCGCGTATCGTTGTCGAGACGCGGAAGAGACAAGGCATTTCTATGAAGACCTGTTGGGCTTGCCTTTGACGCACGTGATCCATGCGGACCACGTGCCGAGCACCGGCGAATACTGTCCGTACGTTCACCTCTTCTTCGGGATGCCGGACGGCTCGAGCATGGCCTTCTTTGACCTCGGAGATAACCAGATGGCGGAGCCATCTTCCAATACGCCGTCATGGGTTAATCACATCGCGCTGGAAGTCGGATCGATTGACGACCTGGATCTGGCAATTGAGCGTCTGCGCGCGGCAAACGTCGACGTGATCGGCATAACCGATCACCACTTCGTTAAATCCATCTACATGTTTGATCCGAACGGATTGCGGCTTGAATTGACCGTCAGAACCGAGGGAGACGAATACCTGGAAGCCGCGCATAAATCAGCGCGTGAGCAGTGTGACGCATGGACCGCGAAAAAGCGCGAACGCCTTGCCGCACGTTGATAATTTTGAATGGAACCGGACCAGCGCGCACGTACGCACGCTCAAAAAACGGCCTGGGAAGGAGACAACTGCGTGACAACCGACATCCCATCTCCCGGCGGGGCGGGAACTGAGACCGACGTGCTCGCGAAAGTAACGTATCGGATCGTGCCGTTTCTGTTCCTGTGCTACGTAGTGGCCTTTATCGACCGGATCAACATTGGCTTCGCGCAACTGCAGATGAAGCAGGATCTTGGATTCAGCGATGCCATCTACGGCTTTGGCGCAGGCGTATTCTTCATCGGCTACGTGATCTTCGAAGTGCCGAGTAATCTCGTCCTAATGAAGATCGGTGCACGCAAGACGTTCTCGCGAATCATGATTTGCTGGGGTGTCGTCTCGAGCCTGACGCTGTTCGTGCAGACACCCTTGCAGTTCTACGTCATGCGTTTTCTGCTTGGCGCATTCGAGGCAGGCTTTTTCCCGGGGATTCTCCTGTACCTGTCGTTCTGGTTTCCACAAAGCCGTCGCGCGGGAGTCGTTTCGTGGTTTTTCGTCGGCACGGCGTTTGCGGGCATTGTCGGCGGCTTGATCTCAGGCGTGCTACTGCATTACCTGGACAATGTCGCAGGACTTCATGGATGGCAATGGATGTTTTTGATCGAAGGCCTGCCGTCTATTGTGCTCGGCGGCGTCGTACTCGCGCGTCTGGTGGATTTGCCAGCCGATGCGAAATGGCTCGACGACGGCGAGAAGCGGTTGTTACAGCGTTTGATCGGCGACGGCGGTGTCCATGCAGCGCACGGTGTCCGATCGAATCTGCGTGAACTGCTGGCGGATCCCTCCGTGTACGCGTTTGCAGCAGTCTATTTCGCACTTGCGTGCGGCGCTTTTGCGCTGAGTTTCTGGATGCCCGCAATGTTAAGGGACTTCGGCATCCACGATCCTTTATGGATCGGCGTCTGGAGCGCCGTTCCCTATACCTTCGGTTCGATCGGTATCGTGCTGATCGCGCGTCATTCCGATGCGACCGGGGAGCGGCGCCGACACTTCCTGCTCTGCACGGTTGGTGCGGGCGTCAGTCTCTGGTCGCTGACATTTCACGTATCGGCGTTCTGGCTCGTGATCGTCCTTCTTTCCATCTCCGTGGCGCTCGTGCTTGCCGCTATTCCGATTTTCTGGGCCGTGCCGTTCCAGCGGCTACGCCCTCAGCAAGTCGCAGGAAAAATTGCCTTGATCAGCAGTATTGGGCAGCTCGGTGGCTTCGCCTCACCTTACGGACTCGGTCTCGTCAAGACAGCAACCGGCCGACTCGACGATGGGCTGTCGATCATCGCCGGCCTGCTTGTACTGGGCGGCATCGTGCTATGGCGGGTTGCCGGACACGTGCCAACGAAAAAATTCCCTCATTCTCTGGAAGCTTGACGCAATCATGGACTTGAACCAAACCCACGACCCGGCACTGCGCAGCTGGGTGAGCGCCGCAAATGTCGCCGGATGCGATTTTCCCATCCAGAATCTACCGTTTGGAATATTCAGCCGGGGGCCGAGCGACATTGCGCGTGGCGGTGTTGCGATTGGCGACACAATTCTCGACCTTGCAGCAGGCGTCGAAAGTCGTCTCTTCGATGGTGCGGCACTGGTTGCTGCACGCGTTGCGACGCAGCCGCAGCTCAACGCGCTGATGTCGGTGCCGGGAGAGACGGTGTCGGCACTTCGTGAAGCCCTCTCGAAGCTGCTGTCGACCGATACACCCGCGCCTGTACGCGATCGCGTCGCGCGTTGCCTCGTGCCAATGGATGAGGCGTCGATGCGTTTGCCGTGCCATATCGGGGACTACACAGACTTTCTGACCTCGGCTCATCACACGGAGCGCCACGGACGCATGAAGGGCCTCGCTGATCCGCTTCCGGCCGCGTTCTGGACGCTGCCTGTGGCATATCACGGACGGGCGTCGTCGATCGTCGTCAGCGGGACACCTGTTACCCGGCCCAAAGGACAGTGGAAAAACGAGGACGGCAAGGTGACGTTCGGTGCCGTCGACGCCCTCGATTTCGAGCTCGAATTCGCCGCCGTTATCGGACAGGGCAATCCGCAGGGGCAACGAATCACGCTCGATCGGGCGCGGGAACATATTTTCGGCTATTGCCTGCTCAACGACTGGTCCGCCAAGCGCGTGCAGTGGTGGGAGCAGATTCTGGGACCATTTCTAGGAAAAAGCTTCGCGACGACGATCTCCCCCTGGATCGTGACCGAGGAGGCGTTAAGGCCGTTTCGCGTCCCGGCGCCGCAACGACCGGCAGGTACCGAGCCACTGCCGCCGTATCTGGCTGCCCACGAGCATGCCCGCAACGGTGGGCTCAATGTGACGTTGGAGGCATCTATCCAGACCGCCGCAATGCGCGAGCGGCACATCGCGCCGCATCGCCTCACACGCACGCATCTCGGCGAGCTTGCCTGGACATTTCCGCAGATGGTCGCGCATCACACGGTCAACGGATGCAATCTCAGGACGGGCGACATTTTGGGCAGTGGGACGATTTCAGGGGCTGAGCCGGAAACGATGGCGTGCATGACCGAGCTCGCGCAGGCGGGTGCAGTGCCAGTCGGGCTTGATGGCGGCGAGAAGCGAAGTTGGCTGTGCGACGGCGACGAGGTGACGTTCGTGGCTACCGCGCGTGCGGACGGCTATGTACCCATTGGCTTCGGCCGTTGTAGTGGGCGAATCGCGCCGGCCGTGGGCTAGCGAATGAAGGGGCGCGCTTTGCCGTGTGATTCGTGACTGAACGGTGTTGAAGTGCAGCGCGCAACCACGGCCATGCTCATTCACAGCATCGCGCGCCCCTGTGGATGAAGCCGGGCGACGTCTGCGAAGTCGAAATCGATCGCATCGGCGTGCTGCGCAATCCGATCTCCGCCGAGGCGTGAGAAGGGCGCGCATCCGCTATCCCATCACGTCGTCAGAGAACGAACATCGAACGCAGCGCCAGCACACCGGCCGGCGCCACACGGAGACATCATGGAACAATCGCTGCACGCGTCGGCGCCGCCGAGCCGCACCGCACCGGGGTTGACCTTCGGCCAGTGGAAGATGATTCTGATCGCGAGCCTTGGCGGCTCGCTCGAGTATTACGATTTCATCATCTTCGGACTGTTCGCTCACAATATCGCCGCCCAGTTTTTTCCCACCCACTCGCCGTTTCTGAGCATGGTGTTGTCGCTGTCCGTTTTTGCTATCGGCTATGTGATCCGCCCGCTCGGCGGCATCGTACTGAGTAGCTGGGGCGATCGCTACGGGCGGCGCCCCGTGTTTCTCGTGTCCATCTTCGTGGTCACGACGGTGACCATCGTCCTGGGCTTGTTGCCGTCATATGAGCGTCTCGGTGTCTGGGCGCCGACACTGCTGATCCTGCTGCGTGTCGTGCAGGGGTTCTGCCTCGGCGGAGAAATGCCAGGCGCGGTCACCTATGCGGTGGAAGCGGCTCCTGCCCGAGCAGGGCTGGCGGGTGCGGTCATCATCTGCGCGTTGAACCTCGGCGTATTGCTTGCGACCTTCGTCAACTTCTGCATTCAGACTGCACTGCCACCGACCGATGCAGGCGCATACGGCTGGCGAATCGCTTTCCTATTTGGGGGGCTCTGCGGAATCGCCTCATACTGGATGCGGCGCAATCTGGACGAGTCGACGGAGTTCAAGGATATGCAGCAGACCGTGGTCCGTCAGCCGTTCCTGGAAACATTGCGACATCATTCGCGTGCGGTGATCGTCGGTGCGTTGACCATCGGCGTGATGGCAGCCGTCACGGGTATCTTGTACGGACACATGCCTGCCTATCTGGTCCAGCAACTCAACTATGCCCCACAGGCAGTCGCGGTTGCGCAGAACGTGTTCCTCGCGATCAGCGTTCCGGCTGTGCTGGTCTGCGGTTGGCTCGCAGACCGGATGACACGGCGCAAGCTCCTGCAAATCTCCACCGTATTACTCATCCTTCTCAGCTACCCGTTCTATTGGGCCATCGTGAATCACCAAGGCAATCTGAGCCTGCTCTTCGCGGTGGCGGCGATCGTTTTCGCGCTAGCAAGTGGAACGTGGCCTTCGATCCTCGCGGATCAGTTCCCTGTTCAAGTCCGCTATAGCGGTATTGCGATTGCGTACAACCTGGCCGTCGTGGCGTTCAGCGGCTTCGGGCCGCTGGCAGCGGTGCTACTCGTTCACGCGACCGCCTCGCTTATCGGACCGGCATATTACGTGATTGGCGTTTGCGGCGTGTCATTCATGGCCAGCCTCGCGCTTCCGGTCGTCAAAAAGCGATAGACGCTCGAGATTCGTCTATTGGGATATAAGTTTTATAAAAATATTAAGTATAACGAATTAGATCGGAGATGAAGGTGAAAAAAGCCATGCTCACTTTGCTGCTGTCCGCAGCAGCGGCACCAACGATGGCCCAGAGCAGCGTGACGCTTTACGGCCTGGTATCCGAGGGCCTGACCTGGGTAAACAACGAAGGCGGCGCGCATAACTACAAGCTCTTGAGTGGCAGCCAGCAGAACAACCGCCTTGGTTTCAAGATTACCGAGGATCTGGGGGGCGGCACACGAGCACTGGCTCAATTGGAAAATGGCTTCGACTCAACGAACGGGAAACTCGGTCAGGGAGGGCGAATGTTTGGCCGGCAAGCCTTTGTCGGCCTCTCGAACACCTCGTTCGGCACGATCACCGCCGGACGCCAGTACGATATGTTCTGGGACTACATCGCAGCTTTTTCGCCAAGCGTGGTGGCCAGCAGTGTTCTTGCTGTTCCCGGCGACGCCGATGATGTCATGGGAAGCTGGCGTTACAACAACTCAGTGAAGTACGTCTCGCCGACGTTGCGCGGGTTCGACTTCGAGGCAATGTATGCGTTCAGCAATGCGGCGGGCGATTTCGCGCTCAATCGCGCGTATAGCGCGGGCGCGCACTATGCCAATGGTCCGTTTCAGATTGCTGTCGCGTACACTCAATTGGACAGTCCGGGCATGCCGAATGCGGCCGGTGCGGTAACCGATGATTACGTCGGCGCCCCGTTTTTCCTTTTCCGGACGAGCCCGCTTGACAGCAACGTGGGCGTAGATCGTCAGCGCAACTACGGCGTGGGTGCTCGATATGACATCGCGTCGAATCTGCGCGTTAGCGCGGTAGTGGAGGCCAATCGTTACGACTATCGCGATGGGATAAGCCTGGCGCTCGATAACTATGAAGTCTCGGCGTCATGGCTCCCGACTCCGGTCTTGGCTTTCGGCGCGGGATATATCTATACCAGCGGAAGATACCATGGAGTTGCGGCGAACCCACACTGGAATGGAGTATCTTTGAGCGCCGATTACAGCTTGTCAAAACGCACGGATGTCTATGTATACGACGTCTTTCAACGCGTGTCGGGCCCGCATGCTGTCGCCGACGTCTACCTCAACGCGCCATCGACGAGTAGCGATCAGAACATGCTGGTTGCCGGCATCAGACATCGGTTTTGACGTCTGAACACGCAGTCTATCCTTCTGCTCACGCAGCCCTGCCATTTTTATTTAACGATACGCATATGTACTCACCCGCGGAACTTCAACATAGTTGCCCGAACGAAATGTCCATCGAAGAATGGAAGCTTAGAGTGGAGCTCGCTGCGCTCTACAGGATCTATGATTCGAAAGGGTTTGCCGAAGAAATCTTCAATCACATTACTGTACGCGTTCCAGGGCCTGAAACGCACTTTCTGATCAATCCGTTTGGACTGAACTATTCCGAGGTGACCGCTACCAATCTGGTGAAGATTGATGCTGAAGGCACCCCGGTCTCACCAACGAAGTTCTCGGTCAATCGCGCCGGATTCGTGATTCACAGCGCCATTCATCGGGCACGGCACGATGCGCATTGCGTCATCCATACGCACACGAGTACGGGACTTGCTGTCGCGTGCAAAAGAGACGGTTTGGCCTTCGATAACTTCTACGCCTCCTTTTTGAAGGGAACCGTTGGCTATCACGACTTCGAGGGGGTCACGGTGAATACGGATGAGCAGATCCGTCTGGTGGAGGACCTGGGGACGAATCGCTGCCTTATTCTCCGCAACCACGGTCTGCTTGTGGCCGATCAAGATATCTATCGGGCGTACTACACCATGTATGTCTTGCAGCGCGCATGTGACGTGCAGGCCCTCAGTCATGGCATGGCGGGAGAGAACATTCCGCTCACCGAGGCTGCGTGCGCCGTCTCGAGTGCGAGCGGCGCAATGACTGATCCGGCGGGCGAACTTTACGAAAAGGTGTTCGTCGCGGCCGCACGCCACGCTGGCGTAACGCTCGAGGCGCTCACTGGGTAAGCGCACCGTCGCAGGTTGTCTCGCGCAGATGATGAGATGGCGAGCAAACTCGCTTTGAGCGAATTCAAAGCTTCGATTGAACAAGAGAGAAGATGCGATGAAAGTGTGCATAGTAGGCGTTGGGGCGATCGGGGGGATGCTTGGGGCGCGCCTGTCTGAAAGGGGCGAATGCGAAGTGAGCGCTGTTGCGCGTGGACCCACGCTTGATTCATTAAAGACGCATGGATGGCAGCTTCAAGAGGGTGGACGGCTGATTCGGTCCAGGGTTCGCGCAACAAACGACGCTAGGGACCTCGGCCCGCAGGACGTGGTTATAGTCGCGGTGAAGGGGCCCGCGCTCGCCAGCGCGGCGGCGCAGATCGCTCCGCTTTGCGGCCCCGACACAGCAGTCGTGACGGCGATGAACGGCGTGCCATGGTGGTTCGGCTACGGTACAAAAATCGGAGATGAGCCACTCCGAAGTGTGGACCCGGTCGGGCAGATTGCAGCCGCAATTCCGATAGAGCGCGTCATTGGGTGCGTAGCGCATCTGAGCGCTGCGAGCATAGCACCCGGAATCTCACGCCACGTAAAAGGGCGTAGGCTTGTCATCGGGGAAGCGATGCGGCTCGGTTCCGTCTCGGCGCGTGTGGAGCGATGCGGGCAGCTTCTCTCGAACGCGGGCTTTGACCTTTCAACGACAGCGGATATTCGCTATGAGATCTGGTACAAGCTCTGGGGCAACATGACGATGAACCCGATCAGTGCGATTACTGGTGCCTCGACGGATCAGTTGCTGGCTGATCCGTTGGTTCGAAACTTCTGTTCCGCAGCAATGGAGGAGGCGTGCGAAATTGGGAGCAGATTGGGTTGTAGTATAAATGAGTCTCCCGAAGACCGGCATGCGATAACGGGAATGCTGGGTCCGTTCAAGTCGTCGATGTTGCAAGACGTTGAGGCGAGGCGGACCATTGAACTGGACGGAATAGTGACCGTGGTGCGCGAGATAGGCCAGAGACTTGGATGTTCGACGCCGAATATTGACGCCATTTTGGGTATCACGCGGTTGTTTGGGAGAGTCCGGGGCTTGTATCCTTGATTCCAGCCTTCAAAGAAATCGTCGGACTTTCAGAGCATCGCCAAGGTCTCAGTTGACCATTTGAAATCGCCCGCATCCAGGCGCGCTTATGATCGCCGTGGGCGAACAGGCGTTGCAGGGCGCCATTGCTGCCGTCGATCAGGTCTCTGCGCAGGAGATGCTGCTGACTGTTCGCGCGCCGTTTGCGGGTGTGTGAGGTTGATAATCATTGAGAGGCCTCCTGGCCCATTCCATTACGCGCAAGTCGGCGTGAGCGGCTTGTAGACTTTCGCGGCTTGCCGTTTACTCTTGTTTTTTGCACGACGCGCGAATGGCACGAGCAATGGAGAGTTGGGAGGCAATGGAATTCAAGGGTATCGATCTGGGCGATAAGCGCTTGAACCAGCGGGCAATCCTGCTGGCCGAACAACCGACGGGGAACCTGACTGCCGGCATTCGCAGGCGTGCGGTGGCTGGGCCGAGACGGCTGCGGCGTATCGGTTCTTCGCGCAAGACAAGCTGGAATGGACCGACGTCATGGAGCCGCACTGGCAGTGCTCGGCCGAGCGGATGCGGGCATGCGACGTAGTGCTGTACCTGGATGACACGACCGAGTTGAACTTTAACGGTCAGGACATCGCGGGGCTGGGGCAGTTGTCGTATGAAGCCCAGCGCGGCATGTACGTTCACGCGACCTACGCGGTTACGCCACAGGGTGAACCGTTGGGCGTGTTGAATACCTGGTGTGGGCGCGTGAGCGCAAGGGCACCGGTGGTGTGCGTGGCGGCGGGAGGGAAAGCACGCGCCGGAATCGGAACCTGGCGCTATCCGCTCGCGCGGCGTAGCGCCAAACTCGATGGTCTCCGACAAACCCGGAGCGGTTCAGCCATGACGCCCTGCAGGTAGCGGTTTTTCTGCACAAGGCGGGCCGCAATCGTCGGTATCAGTCATTCCGTCGCTCGATATTGCGGGTATGGTGCCCAAAACCGGCGGTAGCCTATCCTGCAATACCGTGTTTTTAGTGCGTTCTTTGTCGCCTGGCGTAAACGCTTTGCGCAGAGGTCGCCGTTCCGCCGTAACCCGCGTGTTCAGTCCCTGCACTATCCGGTGCGAACAGCGCGCGGACTGTTTGCGTAGAGGTCTCCCGTTCAGCGTAAACGCGGTGCGTACGCGAGTGCGTCAAGGTTGCGCAACTCTGTGCGCGATGGTGTGCGATCTGGTGTCCTTCATCGTGCGTTGCGCCCGCGTGCCGCAGCGTGCTTGCCCTGTCCTTGAAAAGTGCGAACCGCGTGCACATGGGCGGAGCGATCTCGTGTGTGTTCCCGCGTCTCAAGCAGGACGGTTCGCATCTTCATATTGTGAGCGGGAGAAGTGCAGGCGGGTGCGTACAGATGGCGTGAGCGGATGCGCACCTGCTGCGTTGCCCGGGTGCCATCGGTGGTGTCAACCGATGCCTCAAACCTGCCTTGCCGGAGCGAAAGCGCGGCGTACTGAAGGTAAATGGCTGTGCGTTGTTGCGGCGCATGAAAGCGCGAACATTGCGCGCATCCGGTGCGAGCGGTCGTGCGTGAAGATGAGGCTGTTGCGTGCGTACGACGCGCGTGAAAAAGTGCGTTGTTCTCGCGTGTTCTTTTCTGTTGATCCAATGTCGTATCTGGACATCGTCCAGCAGATGAGTTTGGCGTGCCACTATTAGCTCGGGCCGCTCAAGCAGGGCCGACGCTCAAAACCCGCGCCGAACGGAAAGCGTCGCACCCGTGCTATGCGAATGCAGAATCGCGACGCGCGCCGTGGCGGAGAACACCCAGTCGTCGACGGTCAGCGACAGCCGCCGCTGCGGTTGCGCACCGATCGACAAGGTGGTGTCCGGCAACTGGGTGATCGCGAGCGCCGACACCGCCGGAGCGCCCAGATGGAGATCGCTGGAGGTCTGCTGCTGGGTCAACCCTGGAGCCGGCGCTCTCTTCGCGGCGCCGAACCGGTAGTCATACGTGATCTGGGCGCTATAGAAGTCCTGCAATTGCGTATCGAAAGGCGCGTGCTGCTGCGCCTGATACTGGAATTCATAGCGATGCAGATAAGTCTGCGGCCCCGGAATGGGCGGGACGACTTCCACGGGCAACGGCGCGATACTCGCGACCGTCATCTCTTCGGGCGCGTCCGCGATGGGGCCGTCCGCGAGCGCGTACCCGCTCAGCAGGAGACAGACTGCGCCGACAATCCTTTCGTTCAGGCACGCCATGGATATGCCTCCAGTGCGGACCGCGTGGGTAAAGAATGGAAACGTCGCGCTACCGAATGTTGTGCACGAACAGACCGCCTTTGCCGTTTTACGTGCACTCACACATTCTAGTCAGTCAGCCGCGACTTGCTATTCGAATCTATGTACGGGCGCGCACATACGATCCATGGCGCACGAAAGACCGGCGCACGGTTGCGGCCCTGGCGGTCTGCCGCTATCGGTTGTCAGTTTTGCGCTATATGACTTGAAGCTGACGCGTGAATACTACGCCGTCAAGAATCGAATTCGGCGGGGCGGGAATGAGAAAGCATGTGGATGGCGCGGCAATCGCCATCATGGTGACGCTGTGCCTCATCTGGGGCTTTCAGCAGGTGGCGATCAAGGCGGTGTCCGGCGACATCGCGCCCATGATGCAGGTGGGCGTGCGCTCGGGCGGCGCGGCGGTGCTCGTCTGGCTGTTCAACCGCTTCGTCACGCGCGAGCGCTGGCTGCCCGGCATCGCGCTGCGCTCCGGGCTCGTGGTGGGCGTGCTGTTCGCGCTCGAATTCCTGTTCGTCGCCGAAGCGCTGCGCTGGACCAACGCGTCGCATGTGGCCGTGCTGCTCTACACCGCGCCCATGTTCGCGGCCATCGGCCTGCATCTGAAGCTGCCCGACGAGCGTCTCGCCCGTCTCCAGTGGGCCGGCATCGGCCTCGCGTTCGCGGGCATCGGGCTCGCGTTTCTCGGCCCGGCGCTCATGGGCGGCGACCGCGCGGCGGGTGCCAACTGGCTGTCCGGCGACGTCATGGCCCTGTGCGGCGGGGTGGCATGGGGCATGACCACGGTGGTCGTGCGTACCACCCGTCTGAGCGAGGCCCCGCCCACGCAGACATTGTTCTGCCAGCTCGCATGCGCCTTCGTGCTGCTGGTGCCGTTCGCGTTCGCCACCGGCCAGGCCCGGTTTCACGGCGCCCCGCTCGCGCTCGCGAGCCTGATTTTTCAGACCGTTGCGGTGGCCTTCGTGAGCTACCTCGTCTGGTTCTGGCTGCTGCGCCGCTATTTCGCGGCGCGTCTTGGCGTGCTTTCGTTCATGACGCCGCTGTTCGGCGTGGCCGCGGGCGTGCTGCTGCTGCGCGAACATGTCGATGCGGCCTTTCTCGCGGGCTCGGCGCTCGTGCTCGCGGGTCTGTTGATCGTGAACGGCCAGGCGTGGCTGCGCCAGATGTTGGTGCGCGGCGCGCGGGCCGAAGGCGGTGCGCGCGTCTGAGCGGCACGGCTTGACACCCCGCGCGCAAACCTTCGGATGAATCCAGGCGCCAGCGCGTGAGCGCCGCCCGGCGCGCTATGCCGAAATCGTCATCGCCGAAGGGCCGATCGAACAAGACGGCCAGACGGGCGGGACCTACGATGGTCGGCATGAAAACCCTCACCGTAATCGACTCCCATACCGGCGGCGAGCCCACGCGGCTCGTGACCGAAGGCGGCCCCGAGCTGGGTCGCGGCCCGCTTCATGAGCGGCTCGACATCTTCCGCCGCGACTTCGACAGCGTGCGCGCCGGCATCGTCAACGAGCCGCGCGGCTCGGACGTGATGGTCGGCGCGCTGCTCTGCGAGCCGCACGACCCTGGTTGCTCGGCGGGCGTGATCTTTTTCAACAACGTCGGTTTTCTCGGCATGTGCGGGCACGGCACGATCGGCCTGATCGTTTCGCTCGCGCATCTGGGCCGCATCGCGCCCGGCGTGCACCGTATCGAAACGCCCGTGGGCGTGGTCGAGGCCGAACTGCACGCGGACCGCAGCGTCACGGTGCGCAACGTGCCCGCGTACCGCTACCGCCAGGACGTGCCGCTCGACGTGCCCGGCCTCGGCCGTATCCATGGCGATATCGCGTGGGGCGGCAACTGGTTCTTCCTCGTCTCCGACCACGGCCAGCAGCTCGAATTCGCCAAGGTGGAGTCGCTCACGGAAACGTCGTGGGCCATCCGCCAGGCGCTCGAAGCCAACGGCATCACGGGCGAAGGCGGCGCGCTGATCGATCATATCGAGCTGTTCGCCCATTCCGGTAAACCCGGTATCGACAGCCGCAATTTCGTGCTGTGCCCCGGCAAGGCGTACGATCGCTCGCCGTGCGGCACGGGCACGAGCGCGAAGATCGCGTGCCTCGCCGCGGACAACCTGCTCGCGCCGGGTGCGAAGTGGCGCCAGGAGAGCATCGTGGGCAGCGTGTTCGAGGCGCAGTACGAAACCGGCGCGGACCTCGCGCCCGGCTACGTGCGCCCGAGCATTCGCGGCACGGCGCACGTGAGCGCGGAAGCCAGGCTGATCTTCGGCGACGACGATCCTTTCGCCTGGGGCATTCGCGCGTGATGAAGTCGATGGGCGCCGGTTTCGATGTGATCGTGGTGGGCGCGGGCATCGTGGGCGCGGCGTGCGCCTGCGAGCTCGCGCAGCAGGGCGCCGACGTGCTCGTGCTCGAACGCGCGGGCGTGGGCGGCGGCGTGACGGCTGCGGGCATGGGGCACCTCGTGGTGATGGACGATTCGCCCGCGGAGTTCGCGCTTTCGGCGTGGTCGCGCGAGTTGTGGCTCGCACTGGCGCCGCGCCTCTCCGCGCGCGAGGCGTTCGTGCGCTGCGGCACGCTGTGGGTGGCCACCGACGACGAGGAATACGCCCTCGCGCACACGCGCCAGCAGGCGCTCGTGAGCCAGGGCGTGGCGTGCTCGATGCTCGACGCGCAACAGGTGCGCGAGGCGGAGCCCGCATTGCGCAAGGATTTACGTGGCGGCATGGTGATTCCCGACGACGCCGTGGTCTACGCCCCCGCTGTCGCTGCGTGGCTGCTCGCGCAGCCGGTGAAAGGGCGCGTGACGCGCAGGTTCGAAACCCGCGTCGCGCGCGTGGACCGCGCGGGCGTGGTGCTGGCCGATGGCGAGACGCTGGCGGCCGGCGCGGTGTTGCTCGCCAATGGCCTGCAGGCCGCCGAGCTGCTGCCAGGCTTGCCGCTGCAGGCCAAGAAAGGCCATCTGCTCATCACGGACCGCTACCCGGGCACGGTGCGCCACCAGGTGCTGGAGCTCGGCTATATCAAGAGCGCGCACAACGCGACCGGCACCTCGGTGGCGTTCAACGTGCAGCCGCGTCCCACGGGGCAATTGCTGATCGGCTCGTCGCGCCAGTTCGACAGTCTCGACGCCGCCGTGGAGCCCGCGATTCTCGCGCGCATGCTGCGCCGCGCCGCCGAGTATCTGCCGGAGCTGCCTTCGCTCAATGCGATTCGCGCATGGACGGGCTTTCGGCCCGCGACCCGCGATGGCCTGCCGCTCATCGGTCCCGCCGCGCAGTTTGCCGGCGATGCGTGTCACCGCTCGACCTGGCTCGCCACGGGACACGAGGGCCTGGGCGTGACGACGGCGCTGGCCACGGGCAAGCTGATCGCCGCGCAGATGCTCGGCACGCTGGACGCGTTGCCGATCGACGCTACGCCCTATTTGCCGGCGCGCTTCGCGACAGACACAGCGAAGCGAGTCACGACGACGGGCGCCACGCATGACTGAGACGATTACGCTCGACGTGGACGGCCGCAGCGTCAGCGTGGCGCGCGGCAGCTCGGTCGTGACGGCCGTTGCGCTTGCGGCCGGGATGCGGGCGGGCGATTCCGCCGTGGTCACGCGCCGCTCGGTAAGCGGCGCCTTGCGCGGACCGTTGTGCGGCATGGGCGTGTGTCAGGAATGCCGCGTAACGATTGACGGCGTGCGGCATCGGCTGGCCTGCCAGACGCTTTGCGCGGACGGTATGCAAGTGGTCACGGGGAGAGTCGCCGAATGAATTTCGATATCCTGATTATCGGCGCGGGCCCCGCGGGACTGAGCGCGGCGCGCGTGGCGGCGCAGGCGGGCGCGCGGGTCGGCATCGTCGACGACAACGCTTTGCCGGGCGGGCAGATCTGGCGCCAGGGCCCGCAGCATCCGCCGGCGGGCCGCGCGCGCGAGGCCATCGAAGCGCTCGCGCAACGGCCCAACGTCACGCGCCTGAGCGGCACGCGCGTCGTGCAGGCGACGCGCGCGCGGCAATTGCTGCTCGAAGACGCGATGCGCGGCTATACGGTCGACTACGGCAAGCTCATCGTGGCCACGGGCGCACGCGAACGTTTCCTGCCGTATCCGGGCTGGACGCTGCCGGGCGTCACGGGCGCGGGCGGCCTCCAGGCACTGGTGAAGGGCGGCATGCCGGTGCGCGGCGAACGTATCGTGATCGCGGGGACTGGGCCGCTGCTGTGGGCCGCCGCCGTCACGGCGCGCGAGCATGGCGCGCAGGTGGCGGCGATCGTCGAGCAGGCGCCGCCGCATGCGGTGCGCCAATTCGCGGCGAGCCTCGTGGCGACGCCCGCGAAGCTCATGCAGGCGCTGCGCATGCGCTTCGACCTGCGCGCCACGCCGTACCTGTGCGGCGCGCATGTGGCGGCGGCGGGCGGCGAAACGCAGCTCACGCACGTACGGGTTCGCAGAAGCAGCGGGGATTCGAGCATCGATTGCGAGCGCCTTGCCTGCGCCTACGGACTCGTGCCGAATACGCTCGTGGGCGCGGCGCTGGGGTGCAGGATCGACGAATCGCAGGGCGTTGCCGCGATTGCCGTCGATGCCTGGCAGGCCACTTCGCAGCCCGATGTTTACGCGGCGGGCGAATGCACGGGCGTGGGCGGCATGGAGCTGGCGGCCGTGGAGGGGCGCATCGCGGCGCACGCGGCCCTGGGCGAGGACGCGCCGGCGCGCGGCTGGTTCGCGCAACGGGCGCGCTACCAGCGCTTTGCTGCGCGCATGCACGAAGCCTTCGCGCTCGATCCGCGATTGCGCACGCTCGCCGCGCCGGACACGGTGCTGTGCCGTTGCGAGGACGTGCGCTTCGGCGACGCCGCCCAGCATCGCTCGTGGCGCGACGCGAAACTGCAGACGCGCTGCGGCATGGGGCCGTGCCAAGGCAAGATCTGCGGCGAAGCGGCGGCCTTCTGCTTTGGCTGGCCGCGTAGCGGCGGTAGTGGCGGTAGTGCCGGCAATGGCCAGCGCCCGCCGTTCTCGCCCGCGCGGATCGGCACCTTGCTCGAAGTCCAGAGCGAGGCCTGACGCCGGGCCTGTGCATCTGAGCAGAAATCGGGTGGCGCAGTCATAGCGCCGCCCGATTTATTTCGCTGCTGCGCAAGCCCGCATGGCAAGGGCATAATCGAGCGGATCCCGACTCGTCATGCCTCGCAATGTCCGCTCTGGTTCTGCCCACTGCCAACGAACTCACGACGCTGCCGCAGATGGTGGCGCATTTCTCGCTGCTCGAGCCGCTCTTCGACGCAATGCCCGATGTGGTCTTCTTCGTGAAGGACCACGAGGCGCGCTACGTGATCGCCAACGCCACGCTCGCTGCGCGCTGCGGCTTCAAGGACAAGCGCGCGCTGCTCGGCAAGACCGCGGAAGACGTGTTCCCGAGACGCTTCGGCCGCATCTACACGGAGCAGGACGAAGCCGTCGTGCGCCTGAACAGCCGGCTCATCGACCAGCTCGAACTGCATCTCTATCCGGGACGCCAGCCGGGCTGGTGCCTCACCTCGAAGGTGCCGCTGCACGACGCGCAAGGGCGCGTGCTGGGCGTGGCCGGCATCTCGCGCGACCTGCAGGCGGCCGAGGGCACGCATCCCGCGTATCAGCGCCTTGCGATTGCCGCGAAATACATCCAGGACAACTATGGGCAGGCGCTCAAGCTCTCGCATCTGGCCACGCTCATCGACATGTCGGTTGCGCAGATCGAACGCTACTTCCACAAGATCTTCCATCTCACGCCGCGCCAGATGCTGCTGAAGACGCGGCTCGACGCAGCCTCCGAGTTGCTGGCCGGCGACCTCAGCATCACCGACATCGCCACGCGCTGCGGCTATAACGATCACAGCGCCTTCACGCGTCAATTCAAGGCCACGGTGGGACTCACGCCGAGTCAATATCGCGCGCTGCTGCATCCGCAACCCGGCGATGCCGATTCCGCCGGCGCGTAGGCCCGCGCGCCGCAACGCATGGGCCTACGCAAGATTCGCGCACGAATTTCCAGGGGTTGTCCCGGATCGTGTTTGCGCGCAGGCCGCGCAGGTTCGCGAACGTTGCGCCGACTGTGCCGATTTCGTCTTTTTGAGTCGCGAAAGCCCCCAAGCTTTACGCGGCCCGGATAGCGATACTTCTTCACATCGCCACACCGTGTTGGCGCGATTCATTCAACGAAGGAGATCGTCACTGTGAGCCGTAACGCTATCCAATGGAGCGGCGTGTTCCCCGCCGTCAGCACCCAGTTCAAGCCGGACTTCTCGGTCGACATCGAAGCGACGCACCGGGTGGTGAGCAACCTGGTCAAGGACGGCGTGTCGGGCCTCGTGGTGTGCGGCACCGTGGGCGAGAACACGTCGCTCAACACGAACGAGAAGCTGGCCGTGATCGAAGCCGCGCGCGACGCGGCGGGCGGCAAGGTGCCGGTGATCGCGGGCGTGGCCGAGTTCACCACCGACTTCGCGCGCCAGACCGTGCGCGAAGCGCAGCGCGTGGGCGTGGACGGCGTGATGGTGATGCCGGCGCTCGTGTATTCGGCCAAGCCGCACGAGACGGCCGCGCACTTCCGCGCCGTGGCGTCGAGCACCGACTTGCCGGTGATGGTCTACAACAATCCGCCGATCTACAAGAACGATGTCACGCCCGACATACTGATCGCTATTCAGGATTGCGAAAATATCGTCTGCTTCAAGGACTCTTCGGGCGACACGCGCCGCTTCATCGACCTGCGCAACGCCGTGGGCGACCGCTTCGTGCTGTTCGCGGGCCTCGACGACGTGGTGGTCGAGAGCGTGGCCGTGGGCGCGCAGGGCTGGGTCTCGGGCATGTCCAACGTGTTCCCGAAAGAAGGCGAGACGCTGTTCCGCCTTGCGAAGCAAAAGCGTTTCGACGAAGCGCTCGCGCTTTATCACTGGTTCATGCCGCTGCTGCACCTCGATGCGCGTCCCGATCTCGTGCAGTGCATCAAGCTGTGCGAAGAGCTCGTAGGCCGTGGCAGCGCGCTCACGCGTCCACCGCGGCTCGCGCTGGAAGGCGAAGCGCTCGCGCATGTGAAGACGGTGATGGAGAAGGCGCTCGCGACGCGCCCGCAACTGCCCGACGTGGGTCTCTAAAGCCTCGACTCCTCGCGCCGCGCTCGAAAGAGGCGATGCAGACGTTTGGCGGTCACAACTGCCGTGGTGGGGTAGGGCGCGCGCTTGCTCCGCTAAAAATCTCCACGTGGAGATTTATTGCAAATTTGGCAATTTTCTCTAATAAGAGGCTCGCGGCCCGGCGCGCCCAGCTAGCGTGAGCCAACCGGGCCGCCCCGAGCGCGAGTCGCGTCGCGCTCAGAACATGTGGCGGATGCCGATGCTCGCGCCAACCGTCGAACCGGACACTTCGAAGAGCGCGTTGTTGATCGACAGGCCCGTATCCATGCGCCCGTGGTTGTTCACGTACCCCACCTGGCCATAGAGCGTCGTGCGCTTCGAGAGAAAGAACTGCACGCCGCTCGAAGCGAGTATCGAGTGATTCGCGCCTTCGTTGCCGTCGCGCGTGTAATAGACGCCCGCGTTCACGTCGAGGTAGGGCGTGACGAAGTAGCTGAGGCCGCCCGAATAGACGCTGTTGTCGAACGAGCCCGCGACCTTGTAGAGCGCATAGGAGGCCGAAACAGTGAGGCTGTTTTCGAACCGGTAGCTCGCGCCGATGGTGCGGCCCACGAACTCCACCGTGCTCGGAATGGGCGTAGTGGCTGCGCTGCCGCCCGCATTGCCGTCGTAGAGCGCGGCGCTGAGCGTGAGGCCGCCCAGGTGATAGCGCAGGCTCGCGGAGTACTGGCGGCCGGCCTGGAAGTCGCCCGCCGCGCCGCCGAGCGCGAACATGCCCGAAGCCTGCAGGCCCCAGATTTCCGGCGACGTATAGGTGATCGCATTGCTGTTGAAAAGGCCCGTGACATAGACGTTGCTTACGTAGCTCACGAGCCCGCTGCCGAAATACGACATGCCGCGCGGATCGGTGTCGTAGAGCGAGAGGAAGAACGGCGAGTACTGGAGGCCGGCCTTGAGCGAGCCATACGAGCTGTCGAGCCCCACCCACGCCTGGCGGCCGAAGAGGTTGCCGTTCGAATTGCTGAACTGACCGCTCGCCACGCTAATGCCGCTTTCGAGCATGAAGACCGCGCGCATGCCGCCACCCAGGTCTTCCGCGCCGCGCAGGCCGAAACTCGAACCCGTCATGCCGCTATCGGTGAACGAGAACTGGTGTCCGGCATTCTGGCCGGTCTGCGTATTCAGCGTGTGGCTGGTGTAGAGCACCGAGCCGTCGACGATGCCATAGAGCGTTACGCTGCTTTGCGCATGCGCGGCGCCCGAAACGCCCATGATCCCCGTCGCTGCGATCCCGGCGGCGAGCAGTGTCTTGCGTAGCGTCTTGCATTTTGACATTCTGGAATCCTGATTAAATGGCATGGACTGGAAACAACGGGAATCGCGTCCTTCTTTTCATGACGCGTCAGTTCGCGCGGACGTGGCCCACGAGCGCCATCCGTACGGGTCGCAGGCCTGGCTTTGCGGCGCGAGGCCTGTTTCGACGCGTCACGTGAACGTCGTTACGGGATTGCAGCAATCACTCGGGAAATGACGCCGTGCCGGTGAGGCGAGTCGGGCGTGCGCGAGTCCGGCGGCGCGCCGCGGGACAATTTCGAATGGCAGGTTGATGCGGGTGCTCGTTCACCGATTGCCTCTCCACGAACCAGATGGGCTTGCAGGGTCGTCCGGGATGCCTGTCAGACCGTGGTTATTTTTGTACGGTCGTGCGGAAAGTGTCACCCTGGGGGAAACGTGGGGGAGTCATGCGGGGCGTGGCCGCAGACCCACCGTAACCCAATTGGCTGGGACGATGGCGGGCATGGCTATGTCGGCTCGCACGCCAGCCTGCGTGGAGACTTCGGTGCGATCGTGGTCGAGTGTGGCGGCAATGTGCAGGACAACTGCGCATTGCCCGTCGGCATGCGCGAGACCTGCTGGCGCGGCGCGCGGCCGGACAATGCGCAGGCCTGTCTTCTCAGGGGGACGCCATATTCCGTAAAATGCATGGATGACCCAACCACACGCCGACCCCGCTCCCGACCTGGCCAACGCGCTCGCGAGCGCGTCGCGCGCGCAGGCCGCCAATCTCGAGCGGCACGGCCAAAACCGCAGGCGCAGCCCATGAGCGATGCCTCCTCCGGCATGTTCCGTTCGCTGCGCAGCTTCAATTACCGCGTCTGGGCGGCGGGCGCGCTGGTCTCCAACATCGGCACCTGGATGCAGCGCACCGCGCAGGACTGGCTCGTGCTGACCGGCCTCACGCACCACAGCGCGGCGGCGGTGGGCGTGGTCATGGGTTTGCAGTTCGGGCCGCAGATGCTCTTTCTGCCCTGGTCCGGCTATGCCGCCGACCACATGGATCAGCGGCGTCTGCTGATGATCACGCAGGCCACGCTCGGCGTGCTCGCCCTGGCGCTGGGCCTGCTCACGATTACCGGCGTGGTGCGGCTCTGGCATGTCTACGTCTTCGCGTTCCTGTTCGGCAGCACGACGGCATTCGACTCCCCGGTGCGCCAGACCTTCGTCTCCGAACTCGTCGGCGACACCGACCTCGCCAACGCCGTCGCGCTCAATTCGACATCGTTCAATGCCGCGCGCATGATCGGGCCGGCGGTGGCGGGCGCGGTGATCGCATCGGTGGGCGTGGGCTGGGCGTTCGTGCTCAACGGCCTGTCGTTCGTGGCGGTGCTGGTGTCGCTCACGCGGCTGCGCACCCAGGAGCTGCGCGTGCGCGCAAGGGCGAAGCCCGCGAAGGGCAGCCTCGTGGCGGGCTTTCGCTACGTGTGGGCGCGCCCGGACCTCAAGGCCATCGTCGTGATGCTGTTTCTGATCGGCACGTTCGGCCTCAATTTTCCGATCTTCATCTCCACCATGGCCGTGCGCGTCTTTCATGCCGACGCGGGCGGCTACGGGCTGCTCTCGTCGATGATGGCGGTGGGGACAGTGACGGGCGCGCTGTTCGGCGCGCACCGCAGCAACCCGCGCTTCGGCTCGCTGCTGATTGCATCGATCGTGTTCGGCGTGGGCTGCGGGCTGGCCGCCGTCGCGCCGAGCTACGGCTGGTTCGGCGCGGCGCTGGTGCTGATCGGCATTGCGGCGCTGACCTTGACGACCGAGACCAACAGCCTGATGCAGTTGTCGACCGAGCCTTCGATGCGCGGACGCGTGATGGCGATACGCCTGGCCGTGGCGCTCGGCGGCACGCCCATCGGCGCGCCGGTCGTCGGCTGGGTGGCGGACCATTGGGGGCCGCGCTGGGCGCTCGTGGTGGGCGCGGCGTCCGGTTTCGCCGCGGCGGGCGTGGCGGTTCGGGCGCTGGCGCTGGCGCGGCGGGGGCGGTAGTGAGCGGTACTGGGCGGTAGGGGTGCGTGACCTCCGGAGGCCGCCAGGCTCCCGCGCCTTGCCGCTACCGTGTTCAAATGTGTCGATCCCGGGCGTTCATTCGAAACGCGCATCTCCCCTCTGTGCGTATATCGCCATGGTCGATCCCGCGAGGACGTGTCGTTGCCGCGTCGAAGCGCGGTCTCCAGAAAAACCGTGCGCGCTGCGAGGGGACGCGAATTGCCACAAACGCGCAATGTTTTGTATCGACGGTACACGCAGATACATTGGGATACATGGTCCAGCGCGCGCTGCGCTATAAAGCATGCATTGCCATCGCTGCATCGAGGAGAATACGCCATGAATGTCGAAACACTGCACGGATCGTGTCACTGCAAGGCCGTGCGCTTCGAGGTCCGCACCGCGCTCACGCCCGCTTCGCGCTGCAATTGCAGCCTGTGCCGCCGCAAGGGCGCGCTCATGTCGCCGCTGTTCGCCGCGAGCGAGCTGACCATCGTGAGCGGTCAGGACGACCTCACGCTCTATCAATTCAACACGCGCGTGGCGAAGCACTACTTCTGCAAGCATTGCGGCATCTATCCATTTCATCAGACGCGTAAGGACCCCGCGCTGTGGCGCGTGAATCTGGGCTGTCTCGACGGCGTGGACCCCTATGCGCTGGAGGCGGGCCTGAGCGACGGCGCGAGTCTTTCGGTGGTGGAGGACGCATGAAGCGGCTTTTTGCAGTGCTCGCGTTGCTGGCGGGCGGACTGGCGAACGAGGCGGCGCATCCGCTTTCGTGCTCGCTCGCGACGCTCACGCGCCGCGAGCGAATCGCCCCCAATGGCCGGCGCACGGCAGCAGGGCGAGGCAAAAGCGCTGCGATCGGCGCACCGCGCGGGGTATGATCGGCGCATGGAGAAAACCGACCACATTTTGATCGTCGACGACGATCGCGGCATTCGCGAGCTGATTGCCGACTACCTCGAAAAGAACGGCATGCGCGTGACGCTCGCCGCCAACGGGCGCGAGATGCGCGCGGCGCTGGACAATGGCGCGCCCGATCTCATCGTGCTCGACCTCATGATGCCTGGCGAAGACGGCCTCGTGCTGTGCCGCGACCTGCGCGCGAGCCGCTTTCGCGCGGTGCCGGTGCTCATGCTCACGGCGCGCGGCGAGGAAACGGACCGCATCGTCGGCCTCGAAATGGGCGCCGACGACTACCTCGCGAAGCCCTTCGCCGTGCGCGAGTTGCTCGCGCGCATCCGCTCGGTCTTGCGTCGCACGCGCATGCTGCCACCCGGTATGCAGGTGAGCGAAACGGCGTCGATGCTCGGCTTCGGCGAATGGCGGCTCGACACCACGGCGCGCCATCTGCTCGACGAAGAGGGCATGCTCGTCGCGCTCTCCGGCGCGGAATATCGGCTGTTGCGCGTGTTCCTCGACCATCCGCAGCGCGTGCTCACGCGCGATCAACTGCTCAATCTCACGCAAGGGCGCCAGGCGGATGCGTTCGACCGCTCGATCGACCTGCTCGTGAGCCGTTTGCGGCAGCGCCTGCGCGACGGCGCGCGCGAGCCTCGCTACATCAAGACGCTGCGCAACGAGGGCTACGTGTTCTCGGCGGCCGTCAACGTTTACGAAGGGCCGCAATGAGTACGGCGAGCCACGATGCGCAGCGCGGCGCGGCGGCGGCCGTGGGCTCGCGCCGCCCGCTGCTGCATTGGCCGCGCACGCTGTTTGCGCGGCTCGCGTTGATTCTCTGCATGGGTCTCGCGCTCGCGCAGACGCTCTCGGTCTGGCTCACGCTCACCGAGCGCGACGAGACCACGGCCAACATGATGATGGATTACGTCGAGCGCGAGGTGGCCAGCTCGGTGGCGCTGCTCGACAATCTGCCGCCCGCGGAGCGCGCCGCCTGGCTGCCGCGGCTCGCGCGGCGCAGCTACACCTTCGTGCCCGGTCCGGGCGTGCCCGGCGTCGCGCCCGACGCGGAACTCTCGCGGCGCTACGAGACGGCCATTGCCAAGGGCATCGGCAAGCACTATGCGCTCACCGCCAATGCGATTCCCGGCGAGCGCGAGCACCTGCAAGTGCATCTGCGCCTCACCGACGGCTCGCCGCTCACCATCGACGTGCGTCCGCAGTCGTCGCTGCCGCTTTCGCGCTGGCTGCCGCTCGTGCTGATCCTGCAGCTCGTGGTGCTGGCCGTGTGCTGCTGGCTTGCGGTGCGCCTCGCGACGCGCCCGCTCGACGCACTCGCGCGCGCCGCCGACACGCTCGGCCCCGATCTCAAGGCCGCGCATCTGGAAGAGGACGGTCCCTCCGAAGTGGCGCGCGCCGCGCGCGCCTTCAACGCGATGCAGGCGCGCATCGCGGGCTATATGGCCGAACGTATGCAGATCCTCGCGTCCATTTCGCATGACTTGCAAACGCCCATCACGCGCATGCGCCTGCGCGTGGACGTCATGGACGACGATGTCCAGAGCGCCAGGCTCAGGCAGGATCTGCAGGAGATGGAGCAGCTCGTGAAGGAGGGCGTGGCCTACGCGCGCACGCTGCATGGCGCGGCCGAGGTGCCGGTGCGCGTGGACCTCGATGCGCTGCTGGATAGCCTCGTGTGCGATTACACGGATGCCGGCAGCGAGGTGCGCTACGAGACGCGCGCGCCGCTCGCCCTGGTCACGCGCGCACAGGCGCTCAAGCGCATCGTGGGCAATTTCGCCGATAACGCGCTGAAATTCGCGGGCGCGGCGGAAATTGCGCTGAGCCAGGGGCCCGGCGGCGGGCAGGTCACGATTTCGGTGCTCGACCGCGGGCCGGGCATTCCCGAGGCCTCGCTCGAAGCGGTGTTCGAGCCGTTTTACCGGCTCGAAACCTCGCGCAACCGCGGTACGGGCGGCACGGGGCTGGGACTGGCGATTGCCCGTCAACTCGCCGTCGCGATGGGGGCGCAGCTTTCCTTGCACAACCGCCCGGGCGGCGGGCTGGAGGCGCGGCTCGTATTGAGCGGCGAACGCACGGATTGAATCGACGTGATTTCCGCCCGCAATACCCTGATTCGATAGCCCCGCAAAGTGCTTGATTGAGGTCATTGACGCATTTTCGACGTCACTGGATAGTGCGAAGTGGTTTTTATAAGCACTACTGGAGGAAAGGAAGATGGCGAAAGATTCCATGGTCAGGAAGGCCGGCAAGGTCGAGAAGTCGGAAAAAGCGGGCAAGGCTGGCGGCAGCGCAACAACGGCGCGGATGAGCGAGAAAGCCTACAGGAAAGAGCTGGACCGGCTCAGTGTGGAGCTCGTCAAGCTGCAGGAGTGGGTCGTGGCGACGGGCGCCAAGGTTTGCGTGCTGCTCGAGGGCCGGGACGGCGCGGGCAAGGACGGCACGATCAAGGCCATCATGCAGCGCGTGAATTCTCGCGTCTTTCGCGTGGTCGCGCTGCCTGCGCCTACCGAACGCGAGAAGTCGCAGATGTTCATGCAGCGCTACGTGCCGCATTTGCCTGCGGGCGGCGAGATCATTCTTTTCGACCGTAGCTGGTACAACCGCGCGGGGGTGGAGCGCGTGATGGGCTTCTGCACGGAGGAGCAGGCCATCCAGTTCCTGCGCGACATCCCGCTCGTCGAGCAGGCCATTCAGAGTTCCGGCATGATACTCGTGAAATATTGGCTCGAGATCAGCCCCGAGGAGCAGACCCGGCGGCTCGAATCGCGCATCAAGGACGCGCGCAAGGTGTGGAAGCTCTCGCCGATGGACGTCGAATCGTATCGGCGCTGGTACGACTATTCGCGGGCGCGCGACGAGATGATCGCCGCGACCGATACCGAGCATTCGCCGTGGTACGTCGTGCATGCGGACGACAAGAAGCGCGCGCGCCTGAATCTCATCAGCCATCTGCTGAGCCTGATTCCGTACGAGGAAGTGAAGCGGAGCGAGGTCCGTCTTCCCGCGCGAAGAAAGGACAAGGACTATGTGGAACCCGAGTATGCGTACCGGTTCGTGCCCGAGGCGTATTGAAGCCTGACCGGTCGCACCGCTGCCGGCAATGAGCCCCGATGTGCCCGACGCGCATCGGGGCTTTTTATTCCTAAGCCCGGAACGCGCCGCTCTTGTTGAGCGCAGCCCAACCCGCGATGACACCGATGGCAAGCAGCGCGGTAAAAATGGGGAGCACGAGTACCGTTCGGCGTTTGTTCTTCTGCGCGCGCTCGAACTCTGCCGATGCCGTCAGGTCGGCGCGCCATTCGCTTTGCGCCCGCGCGATGCCGTATTGCCCGCGTGCGCTGCGAGCCGCGGCGAGACCATCTTGCGTGCCCGATGGCGAATCTCCTTGCTGAATTCGAGGCAGGTTTGCGTCATCAGATCGGGCGAGCGATATACCATGAAGACGTGATAATCCGGCAGTTCATCGCGGATCGGCAGGGGCCTGAGCGCCTCGCGATTCAGCGCGAGCGGGCCGGTTTGTCCATAGAACACGAAATCGGACCACACGCTGATGAGGTCCGTGCAGGTGGCGAGTTGCAGCCCGAGCAGATTCGAGCTGCTCTGCACGACATTGCGCGGCATCTCCAGCCGATGCAGGCGCATCAGGCTCGCGAGCGGGCTGCCCGGGTCGTCGAGCGGATCGAGCGTGAGCCAATCCGCGTCGATGAGCGAGCGGATACGCGTCGTGCGCGCGAGCGGGTGGCCGGGGCGCGCGGCCACGTGCATGCCCACCGAAAAGAGCGGCTCCCATTGGAATGCGCCGGTGCCTGGGCCGCTATTCGTGGAGATGAGCGCCAGATCGAGGTGGCCTTCGCGCAGCCCTTCGAGGATCTGCTGCGGGCGCATCTCGTAGGCGCGGATCGTCACGGCCGGAAAGCGCGCGCGAAACGCGGCGATGGCTTCCGGCAAGGGCCCGCTCGACGCGACCGCGGAGAAGCCGATATTGAGCTGCGCCTCGGCGTGGCCGCGCATCGATTCGATGTCTTCGAGCGCATGACGCAGTTCGTGCTCGACCACGCTCGCACGTTTGACAAGCGCGCGTCCATAGTTCGTGAGGCTCACGCCGCGCACGGAGCGCGAGATGAGCGTCACGCCCAGTTCGCGTTCGAGCTCGGCAATGGCCTTGGACAGCGCGGGCTGCGAGACGTGCAGGCTGCGCGATGCCTCATGCATGCTGCCGTGCTGCGCGAGCGCGAGCAGGACGCGCAACTGGTGCAGTTTCATTCGATGTTTCCTCCAGCATGACGCGCGGGGCGGCGAGCGTCGGTACTTTTCCCGATGGCCGCCGACCGATGGTTATGAAGGCGATTCTATCTGGTTATCACGATGAAAATTTCTCACTTCTTTCAAAAGTGAACCTTGCCTGATTATCGAATCGCGCCGGCTAGATGGACGACGGGCGCACGACGAATGCCACGAACGCGACGTCCAACCTTGCCTGCGGAGATCCGCCATGAATGACGCTACGCTCAGCGCCGCCGACGATACGCTCGGCATCGCGGGTACCGACACCCTCGATCGCACCCCGGCGCGCCAGAGCCAGTTTCGCCTCATCGCCGCATGCTCGATCGGCAATGCGCTCGAAATGTACGACTTCACCGTCTACAGTTTCTTCGCTCTCCTGATTGGCCGGCTCTTCTTTCCCTCGGACAGTCCGTTTGGTTCGTTGCTGCTCGCCGTGGCCACGTTCGGCATCGGTTTCGTGATGCGCCCGCTCGGCGGCCTCGTGATCGGCAGCTATGCCGACCGGCGCGGCCGCAAAGCGGCCATGACGCTCACCATCGCGCTGATGGTGGCGGGCACGCTGTGCATCTCGCTCGCGCCCACCTATGCGCAGGCCGGCGTGTACGGCTCGCTCGCGCTGCTCGCGGGGCGCTTGCTGCAGGGCTTTTCTCTCGGCGGCGAGATTGGCGCGGCAACGGCCATGCTGATGGAGTCGGGCGCGGTGGGGAAGCGCGGCTTTCGCGTGAGCTGGCAACTCGGCAGCCAGGGCATCTCCGCACTGATCGGCGCATTCACGGGCGCCACGCTTTACGCAACGCTTACGCCGCATGCGCTCGAAAGCTGGGGCTGGCGCCTGCCGTTTCTTGGCGGTCTCCTGATCGCGCCCGTGGGGCTCTATATCCGCGCGAAACTCGACGAAACGCACGAAGCCGCGCCCGATGCGCCCAGCCCGCTCGGCACGCTCATGCGCGAGCACGGCGGCAAGGTGCTCAAGGGCATTCTCTCGGTCACGGCGGGCACGGTCGGTATGTATCTCGTGGTCTTCTTCATGCCCACCTACATGATTCGCGTGCTGAAGATGCCGCCTTCGCTTTCGCTGCTCTCGGGGTGCGCCACGGGCATCACGATGCTGGTGGCGTCGCTCGTTTCGGGGCGGCTCGCCGACCGTCTCGCACGCCGCAAACCCCTCGTGATGGCGGCGCTCGTCTTCAACCTCATTGCCGTGGTGCCCGCGTTCTGGCTCATGACGCACTTTCCCAGCGTGCCGCTCGTGCTCGCGCTTTCGGTGCTGCTGACGGCGGCCTCGAACCTCGGTTCGACGCCCCTGCTGCTCGTGCTCATGGAAATGCTGCCCGCCGCGGTGCGCGCGAGCGGTCTCTCGGTGATCTACAGCGTAGGCGTGACCGTGTTCGGCGGCAGCTCGCAGTTCATCGTCACCTGGCTCATCGCGAAGACCGGCAACCCGCTTTCTCCGGCGCTTTACATGGTTGCATGCGGGCTCGTTACGTTGCTCGCGGTCTGGCGCATCCACGAGCGCCGCGTCGATTGAATGCGCGGCAGACGTCGTCGAAACGTTCGAATACTACAAGGAATCTACCGATATGAAGCGAGAACCCGCACTCACGCCCTTTCAGTTGCTGCCCACGTTGCTGCCGGAAATCGAAATCGACGCCGAAACGTTCATCGGCATTCGCCGCCAGATTCATTCGCAGCCCGAACTGGGCTTCGAGGTGGGCGCCACCGCAAAACTCGTGGCGATGCTGCTCGAGAAATGGGGCTATGAGGTCCACACGGGCATCGGACGTAGCGGCGTAGTGGGGCAGTTGAAGGTGGGGACGGGCAAGCGGCGCCTGGGCATACGCGCGGACATGGATGCGCTGCCTATCGTCGAGAACACGGGTCTGCCCTACGCGAGCCAGCACGCGGGCAAGATGCACGCATGCGGTCATGACGGCCACACGGCCATCCTGCTCGCGGCGGCCAAAACGCTCGCGCAGCGGCGCGACTTCGACGGTACGCTCAACCTGATTTTCCAGCCCGACGAAGAGAACCTGTGCGGCGCGAAGGCCATGATCGACGACGGCTTGTTCGAACGCTTCCCATGCGACGCCGTCTACGCGCTGCACAACATGCCGGGCGTGGCCGCCGGTACGTTCCGCGTGCTTGCGGGGCCGGTGAGCCTGTCGTCCGACGTGGCCGACGTCACGCTCAAGGGCGTGGGCGGCCACGGCGCCATGCCGCATCGCGTGAAAGACCCCATTGTGGCGGCCGCCGCGCTCGTCACGGCGTTGCAGACCATCGTCGCGCGCAACGTGGCGCCCGACGACACCGCGGTGGTCTCGGTGGGCTTCATCAAGGGCGGCGCCACGCACAATGTGATTCCGGAGACGGTGACGCTAGGCATCAATATTCGCGCGGCGCGCCCCGAGACGCGCGAGCTCGTGGAGCAGCGCGTGCGCGAGATCGTGGCGGCCACGGCGCAGGCGCATGGCGTGCAGGCGCATATCGACTACCGGCAGCTCACCCCGCCGATGGTCAACACACCCGACGAAACGTTGTTGGCGCAACAGGTTTGCACGGAGCTGGTGGGGGAGGAGAACGTTGTCGTGCGGGCGCCGAAGGGGCTGAACGGCAGCGAGGATTTTGCGTGGATGCTCGAGGCGGTGCCCGGCTGCTATTTGCTGCTAGGCAACGGCGAAGGCGAATTCGGCGGCTGCATGGTGCACAACCCCGGCTACGACTTCAACGACCAGGTGCTGCCGCTCGGCGCGGCGGCGTGGGTGCGGCTCGCGCAGCGCTTTCTTGCGGGATGAGAACGTCGTGCTAACAAACGGCTTTCGTGCAAACAGGCTGTAAGCCGTTCGTGCGCTTCTGCTGGCAAAGCGCTTAAGCTTCTCTTCAGCCAGCCCTCGTTAAGATCATGGTGCCTCCGGGGCGAGCCGCGCTCGCCCCGGATCATTCCTGCATCGTTGCGCGTTGCCGCTGCATTGGCCCCGGGCCGTGAAGGCGGATGCGCGGCGATCGTCCCCGCGCTCTGGAGTGAGTTTCACCATGAAGCCGCCGCCTTTTGCACGGTTGCGTGCAGACCTGGTCGTCATCGCCCTTACGACGATGTTCATTCAAGCTGTCGTTTTCGTTGCGATCGTGGTCCTGCGCGTACCGGAAGCCTCGTTTGCGACGCCGGGCTTCCGCCTGGGCGTGATCGGAATCGTGGCGGCAACGGTGTTCGCCGTGCGCTGGATCGAACGGCGCGCGGAACTCGACGCCGTCGGGACGCATTGGCCGTGGTGAGCCACCCATTGTTTCGATATCCGAATTAACGCGTGAATCCGGCGTCTTCCCGCGTACGGCAGGCGGTTTCGACGCCGACGTCGAGCTTGGGGAACCCTTAAGGAAGCGTTCACACAGCGCGCGCCGTGCGCGCGCTGTGTCAGTCGAGACGGAGCGATCAGGTAACGATCAGGCCGCCGTGCTGGCCGGGGCGATGGTTATCGGGCCGCCGGGCGGCTGGCCCGTTTGCTGGCGCGAACGGCCCGAGCTCAGATACGCGGCAATCGAATCCTGCGTGATCTCGCCAATCCAGGCGCCGTCGCCGTCGAGCACCGGCATCCACGACGCGCTGAACTGATACATCTTCGAGAGCACGATCCGCAGATTGTCGTCCACCGACACGCTGGCGGCGAAGGGCGTCACGCGGTCGCCGCACACGCCGTCGCCGGCGCGCGCCGCACGGCGCGTCACGTAGCCGAGGGCATGGCGCGCTTCGTCGAGCACGGTCAGATAGCGGCAATCCGTTTCGTCCATCACCGTGAAGGCGTGCGCGAGCGGCGTATCCACACGCGCCGTTTCGGGCTGCGTGGCGGCGTCGCCGGCCTTCACCAGCAAGAGACGCTTGAGCGTGCTGTCCTGGCCCACGAACTGCGCGACGAATTCGTCGCGCGGGCGCGCAAGCAGCGTATCGGGGTGATCGTATTGCACGAGCTGGCCGCGCCGGAACACGGCGATGCGATCGCCCAGCTTGATGGCCTCGTCGATGTCGTGGCTCACCATGATCACGGTCTTCTTCAATTGCCGCTGCATCTGGAAGAACTCGTTCTGAATGCTCTCGCGATTGATCGGATCGACGGCGCCGAACGGTTCGTCCATCAGCAGCACGGGCGGATCGGCGGCGAGCGCGCGAATCACGCCCACACGCTGCTGCTGGCCGCCCGAGAGTTCGCGCGGGTAGCGCTTCAGATACTGCTTCGGATCGAGCGCGACCATCGACATGAGTTCTTGCGCGCGCTCGGCGCAGCGCTTCTTGTCCCAGCCGAGCAGGCGCGGCACCACCGTGATGTTCTCTTCAATGGTCATGTTCGGGAACAGGCCGATCTGCTGGATCACGTAGCCGATATGGCGGCGCAGGTCGACTTCATTGAGACCCGACGTGTCCTCGCCATTGATGAGCACGCGGCCCGAGGTGGGCGCGATGAGCCGGTTGATCATCTTGAGCGTAGTGGTCTTGCCGCAGCCCGAGGGGCCGAGGAACACGCAGATTTCGCCTTCGGCCACCGAAAGGCTCACCGAGTCGACGGCGCGCACAGGCTGGCCGTCCTTCTGGGTAAAGGTCTTGGTCAGTTTGTCGAGTTCGATCATGTCTTCTGTACTCCTTTCGGTGTCAATGCGCGCTGCAGCATCTGCAGGAGCAGGTCGGCGACGATCGCGAGCACGCTCACGAGCACCGCGCCCACGAGCAGCTTCATCATGCTGCTCTGGCCGATGGCGCGCAGGATCAGCGAACCGAGGCCGCCCGCGCCGATCACGGCGGCAATCGTCATCACGCCGATGTTCATGACGACCGCGGTACGCACGCCCGCAAGAATCACGGGCACAGCGAGCGGCAAGTCAACGAGACGCAGGCGCTGCCACGACGTCATGCCGATGCCCGTGCCGGCTTCCTTGATGCCGGCGTCCACGTTGTGCAGCGCAAGGTAGGTATTGCGCATGATCGGCAACAGCGAATAAAGAAACACCGCCGTGATCGCGGGCACGGCGCCAATCCCCTGGCCGAAGCGCGAAAAGAACGGAATCATGAGACCGAACAGCGCGATGGAGGGCAGCGTGAGCACGATGGTGGCAAGGCCGAGCAGCGGACCTGCGAGCCATTCGCGACGATTGATCAGGATACCTAGCGGAACGCCGATCACGATCGCGCAGCCCACGGCGATGCCGACGAGCCAGATGTGCTGCAAGGTGAGCTGCAGCAGCTCGGGCCAGCTCGAAGCGAGATAGTCGAATACGCTCATGAGATCTCCTTCAAGGCAACTGATGCGTGCGCAGGAAGGCATCGGCCACGTCGCGCGGCGACTTGCCGTCGAGGTCCACCGCCTTGTTCATGTCCTGCATCACGTCGTTGTTGAGCGCCGCCGAAAGCGCGTTGAGCTGCGCCGCGAGCTTGGGGTTGTGCTCGAGCGCTTCCTTGCGCACCACGGGCGCGGCGTTGTACGGCGGGAAGAAGTGCTTGTCGTCTTCGAGCGGCACGATGCCGAAGCCTTTCACGCGGCCATCGGTCGTGTAGACGAGGCCGATCTTCAACTGGTTGTTGTGCAGCGCGGTGTAGACGAGCCCCGGGTCCATCTGCTTCATCTGCGAACGCTTGAAATGCATGCCGTAGGTTTCGAGCAGCGGCTTCAGGCCGTCGGGGCGATTGGCGAACTCGGCGTCCATGCCGAACACCATGTGTTTCGCGTCGGGGCTCGTCTTGAGATACTCGGCGAGCTGCGAGACCGTCTTGATGCCGCTCGATTCGGCAAACTGGTTCGGCAGGCCGATTGCGTAGGTGTCGTTGAGCGACGACGCATCGAGCCAAACGAGCCCGCGCGGCTCATCGAGCGCCTTCACGCGCTGGTACATGGCTTCGGGCGAGAGTTTCTCCGTGAGCTTGTCGTAGACGAGCGCCGCGGTGCCCGTGTAGTCCCACACCAGGTCGAACTGGCCGTTCTCCAGCGCGCTGCGCATGAGCGTGCTGCCGAGTCCGGAGCGAACCTCCACGTCGTAGCCGCGCGAGCGCAGGTACTGCGCCGTGACCTCCGCGAGCACGTATTGCTCGGTGAAGTTCTTCGCGCCCAGCACGAGCTTGGCGGCGAATGCCGAAGAGCTTGCGGCCACGCACAGCGCGCTCACGGCGCACAGGCGAGCAAGCGAGCGAATCGTACTGCGAAATGTGGGCAGTGCGTTGAGCATGGCGATCATGCGGCACCTCCACGGCGCACGAGCCATTGGCGGCTTCCCGTGGCGACAATGCCGTCCAGCACGAGCGCGAGAATCGCGGTGAGCGAGGCGCCCAACAGCAGCAGCGGCTGGTTGTCGAGATAGATGCCGGGGAAGATCAGCGAACCCAGGCTGTCGGCGCCAATCAGATAGGCAAGCGGCGCCGTGCCCACGTTGATGGCGAGCGCTGTGCGAACGCCGCCCACGATGATGGGCAGCGCATGGGGCAATTCCACGCGGATGAGCGATTGCCAGCCAGTCATGCCAATGCCTTTGGCGGCCTCGCGCAACGCGGCGGGCACGTTTTTAACGCCCTCGTAGGTGTTGCGCGTGATGGGCAGCAGCGAGGCGAGAAACAGCGCGACGATGGCGGGCAAATCGCCGATGCCGAAAATGCCAAGCGCGATGGCGAGCACGGCAAGCGATGGAATCGTGTTGCCGATATTGAAGACCTGCATGAAGCGCTCGGCCTGGCGCTGGAAGCGCGGCCGGCTGAGCGCCACGCCGGCGGGCACGCCGACGATGATGGCGAGCGCCATGGAATAGACCACCAGCAGCATGTGCTGGCCCGCGTAATAGGCGAGATCGCCCGCATGGCTGCGGAACGTCTCTGCGCCGATTCCACGGGCTAGTGCCCACGCGATGACGGCTATCGCTATCAGGCTGCCCAGCAGTTGGACAGTGCGTCGATTCATGAAGATACGCCTCCTCGATCTCGGTGCGGCGCGCCGGCCTGCGCACAACTGCGCAGGTAGACGCGCCGCGAAGACGCCCAATGGCGCCGCGATGGAAGTTCGTGATCCCGGCATGGCCGCGATTGAACTGACGGAAACAGTCCTTGCCGGCCGCAACGACAGGCGGCGGGCAGTCGAATGAACGCACCGATGCGTTCGTCTGATTGTCATGTTCAGCCCAGCGACGCAATCACACTGGATGCGCGCTGAAGCAGGGCACCGTCCTGCGAGGACGGCATGGATGCGGCGGGCTGAGGCCCGGGCCGCTGGGGCCGGTGGCCCCCTGGATGTGGCGAAACGGGTGTGCGCGCAACTAGATGCGAGCGTGTAACACCGACTTTACTTCACGTTCCGCACGAGATCATGCTTTTTGTGATGGAAGGACGAGTATAGGCCAATCGATTGAGCGCGTCTACCATGGGGAACGATCGATATGATCCGCGGCGCTTTCGGCGAGCGCAGTAAATGTGGCCAGGCGTGTCATATCGGGTAAATGGTTCGGATGTCGAAATAAATATCGAAAGTATCATTTGCCGATCTTTTTAGTCCCTTTTTTTGCCTTATTGGCGATGCGCGCGGGAGCCGTCGGGCGCTGTCCCGTGCGGCAGGCGCGCTATTTCTCGCGGCTCATGCCTGCAACGGTGAGCGTGCGCTCGGCCAGCACAGCGTCTCGCTTGGCAAGCAGGTGGCCGCGCAGGATTTTCGCCAGCGCAGGCCCGTTGCGCGCTTCGAGCGCGGCGATCATGCCTTCGTGATCGCGTATCGCGCTGTCCCACTTGGCGGTCTGGAAGTTGGAGCGAAAGCGCAGCGCCTGCAGGCGCCGGTTCAATGTGACGTAGGTCTGACGCAGCGCCGCGTTGCGCGCCGCCACGTTGATGAGATCGTGAATGGCGTGATTGCGCGCGTAATAGCCGGACAGGTCGTTTTGCGCGCGGCACAGCAGCATGGCGGCGTGCAGCGCCTTGATTTGCGCGAGCTCCGTTTCGCTGATGCGCTCGCACGCGAGTTCGCCCGCGAACGCTTCGAGCCCGCTCATGAGTTCGAACATGTCGCGTATCTCGGCTTCGCTCAGTTGCGCAACGGTGGCGCCGCGGTTCGGCGAGATTTCGATGAGCCCTTCGGCGGCGAGCACCTTGAGGGCTTCGCGCAGCGGCGTGCGCGAGATGCCGAGTACTTCGCACAACTTGCGTTCGTTGAGCTTCACGCCAGGCGCAAGCTGCCCCTCGACGATAAATTCGCGCAGGTGGTCGACCACCGTGTCGTGCAGGCGCTGGCGAGCGAGCTTCGGCAGCGCGAGCGCCGACGCATCGGCCTGTGCGGACGCGAGTTGCGCGTCCGGAATGTCTGCATTTTGCATACGAAACCTCGATCGTCCGACTTGCCCCCATTCTAGCCCGAACGCCGCCGACGCTCGTTGCGGCGCACCGCCGGGTTTCCCCTGGGCGGATCAGGGCTAATTTCGCCTTGCATCTGCTCATGCATGCACTAGAGTATTTTGCATGCAAAATGCCATTTGGCTGGATCGAGTGGCATCGACCGAAGTACTTCCGACCCTCCTTGAACGTGGGATCTCTTCATGCTGAAACTCGACTTCCATCCTGCCGGCCGCCATTTCCTGCAGATTCCTGGCCCGAGTCCCGTGCCCGACCGCATCCTGCGCGCGATGAGCTATCCGACCATCGACCATCGCGGCCCCGAATTCGGCGCGCTGGGGCTTGCGGTGCTCGACGGCATCAAGAAGATCTTCAAGACCACGCAGCCCGTGGTGATCTATCCCGCTTCGGGCACGGGCGCATGGGAAGCCGCGCTCACCAACACGCTCTCGCCCGGCGACGCGGTGCTGATGTACGAGACCGGTCATTTCGCGACGCTGTGGAAGAAGATGGCGGAGAACCTGGGCCTGAAGCCCGAGTTTCTTGGCCTGCCCGGCGTGGAAGGCTGGCGTCGCGGCGTGCAGGCGGACATGATCGAAGCGCGTCTGCGCGCGGACACGGGGCATGCGATCAAGGCGGTCTGCGTCGTGCACAACGAGACCTCCACGGGCGTGACCTCCGATATCGCCGCGGTGCGCCACGCCATCGACGCGGCGGGGCATCCGGCGCTTTTCATGGTCGACACGATCTCGGGCCTTGCGTGCGCCGACTACCGTCACGACGAATGGGGCGTGGACGTCACGGTCTCGGGCTCGCAAAAGGGCTTGATGCTGCCGCCCGGCATCAGCTTCAACGCGGTCTCGCAGAAGGCGCTGGACGCGAGCCGCGAAGCAAAACTGCCGCGCGCGTTCTGGAACTGGGCCGAGATCGTCGAAATGAACCAGCAGGGCTATTGGCCCTATACGCCCAACACGAATCTGCTGTATGGCCTTTCGGAAGCGCTCGACATGATTCTGGGCGAAGGGCTCGACAACGTGTTCGCGCGTCACCGGCGGCTCGCGGCGGCGTGCCGCGCGGCGGTGGAGGCGTGGGGGCTCGAGATTCAGTGCGTGGACCCTGCCGTGTATTCGCCGGTACTCACGGGCGTGGTGGTGCCGCAGGGCGTGGACGCCGACGCGGTGCGCAAGCTCATCTACGAACGCTTCGATCTTTCGCTCGGCACGGGGCTGGGCAAGGTGAAGGGGCGCATGTTCCGCATCGGGCATCTCGGCGACTGCAACGACCTTGCGCTGATGGCGGCGCTCGCGGGCTGCGAGATGGGGCTCAAGCTCGCGGGCGTGCCGCTGCGCGCGACCGGCGTGGGCGCGGCGATGGACTATCTCGCGCAGCACGAAAACGCGCCGCGCCTGAAGGCGGTGGCGTGAGCCCGCATGCCGATTCGCCCATGTGCGTGTGGGCATAGGTACGCGGGCATAGGTGCGCAATCCGCGACGAATCCCTGCGCAACGTTCGAAGTCCTGAGGTTTAGACTGCCCGATGCTCACGTCCACACCCAAACCGCTCGTTCAACCGATCCGGCTCATGCCCGCTTCCGCGCGCGCGGCGCTTACGCCGCTCGCGGCGCGGCTCGCCAGCGAATTGCGCGGCGACGTGCTGTTCGACCGCGCCTCGCGCGGCCGCTACGCCACGGATGCGTCGATCTACCAGATCATGCCGATTGGCGTGGCGGTGCCGCGCGACGAGAACGATCTGCGCGTCGCGCTCGACATTGCGCGCGATACGGGCGCGCCGGTGCTGGCGCGCGGGGCGGGCACGAGCCAGTGCGGGCAGACCGTGGGCGAGGCGCTGGTGATCGACACGAGCAAGTGGCTCAACCGCATCGTGGCTTTCGACGCCGACGCGCGCACCGTGACCGTCGAACCCGGCATCGTGCTCGACCATCTCAACGCGTGGCTCAAGCCGCACGGTCTGTGGTTTCCGGTGGACGTCTCCACGGGCGCGCAATGCACGATAGGCGGCATGGCCGGCAACAACTCGTGCGGCTCGCGCTCGATCGAGTACGGCATCATGGCGCACAACGTGGCCGCCATCGACGCGGTGCTCGCCGACGGTCACGAAACCCGTTTTGGAAAGTTGTCCGAAATGTCTGGCGATGCGCGCACGCGCGCGCTCGTCGAGGGCGTGCGCGCCATTGCGCAACGCGAACGCGCCGAACTGCGCGAGCGCGTGCCGAAGGTGCTGCGCCGCGTGGCGGGCTACAACCTCGATTTATTCGATTGCCAGAACCCGCTCGCGTTCGAGCGCGATGGCGAACCGAATTTCGCGAACCTGCTGGTGGGCTCGGAGGGCACGCTGGCGTTCAGCCGCCAGTTGACGCTGCGCCTCGCGCCGCTGTCGCGCCACAAGGCGCTGGGGGTGGTGAACTTTCCCACCTTCTACGGTGCGATGGATCTCACGCAGCACATCGTCAAGCTGGGGCCGAGCGCGGTCGAACTGGTCGATCGCACGATGATCGACCTCGCGCTCGACAACCCCGCGTTTCGGCCCGTGATCGAGCGTGCGCTGGTGGGCGGGCCGCAGGCGGTGCTGCTGGTGGAATTCGCCGGCGACGAACGCGACGTTCAGCTTGCGCGCCTCGCGCAACTCGTGGAGTTGATGGGCGATCTGGGCCTGCCCGGCAGCGTGGTGGAGATGCCCGACGCGGCGCAGCAGAAGGCGCTCTGGGAAGTGCGCAAGGCGGGCCTGAACATCATGATGAGCATGAAGGGCGACGGCAAACCGGTCTCGTTCATCGAGGACTGCGCGGTGCCGCTCGAACATCTTGCCGACTACACGAACCGCCTGACCGAAGTGTTCCATCGCCACGGCACGGAAGGCACGTGGTACGCGCATGCGAGCGTGGGAACGCTGCACGTGCGCCCGATCCTCGACATGCGCCGCGACGGGGCGCAGAAGATGCGCGCGATCGCCGAAGAGGCCGCCGCAATGGTGCGCGAGTACAAGGGCGCGTTCTCGGGCGAGCATGGCGACGGCCTGTGCCGTGGCGAATGGGTTGCGTGGCAGTACGGACCCCGTATCAATGCGGCCTTCGCCGAAATCAAGGCGTTTTTCGATCCCGCGAACCGCATGAGCCCGGACCGTATCGTCAATCCGCCGAAGATGGACGATGCCGCGAATTTTCGCTTCGCGCCGGGCTATCGCGAGCGTGCCTGGACGCCCGCGCTCGACTGGTCGGCATGGAACGTCACGCGCGATCCGCTCACGGGCGCCGAGGGCGCGCCGGGCTCGGGCGGCGATGCGAGCGCGGGGCTCGCGAAAGCCGTCGAGATGTGCAACAACAATGGCCATTGCCGCAAGTTCGACGCGGGCACGATGTGTCCGAGCTACCGCGTCACGCGCGACGAGCAGCATGTCACGCGCGGGCGTGCGAATACGCTGCGGCTCGCGTTGTCGGGACAACTGGAATCCCCGGAGCGCACAGACGGAGGGGCAAACGGCGGCGCGGCAGCAGGCGCGCTCGCGAGCCGCGCCGTGAAGGACGTACTCGACTTGTGCGTCTCGTGCAAGGGCTGCAAGCGCGATTGCCCGACCGGCGTGGATATGGCGCGCCTGAAGATCGAAGCGCGCTCGGCATGGCAGCGCGCACACGGTCTGGGCTTGCGCGAGCGGCTCGTTGCCTGGCTGCCGCGTTATGCGCCGCTCGCGAGCCGCGTGCCCGGCGCACTGCCAGCGCTCGAGCGCTGGCCACGCGTGGCGGCGTGGCTCAAGCGGCGCATCGGCTTCGCACCGGCACGCGCATTCCCGCACATCGTGCGCCCATTCACGGCGACCGACGAGGCAACGCCGCGCGACGGCGCGTCGGCCTCGGCTTCGGCGGCGCGCGAAGTCCTGCTCTTCGTCGACACGTTCAATAACTACATCGAGCCCGGCGTGGCGCGCGCCGCGAAGCACGTGCTGGAGGCGGCGGGCTATGCCGTGCGCCTGAACGTGAAGGCGGGCGAGCGCCCACTGTGCTGCGGCCGCACGTTTCTGGCGGCGGGGCTTGTCGATGAGGCGAAGGCGGAGGCGCGCCGCTCGCTCGATGCGTTGATGCCGTATGTCGAGCGCGGCGTGCCCATCGTGGGGCTGGAGCCCTCGTGCCTGCTGACCTTGCGCGACGAGTGGACCGCTTACGGTTTCGGCGAGGCCGCAGCCAGGCTCGCACAGCATGCGCTGCTGTTCGAGGAATTTCTCGTGCGCGAGCACCGTGCGGGGCGCCTCGACCTGAAGCTTCATGCGCTTGCGCAAGCACGCGCGATCGTGCATGGACATTGCCACCAGAAGGCGTTCGATGCGTTCACGCCAGTGCAGACGGTGCTCGGCTGGATCCCGGGGCTTGCGGTCGCGCCGGTCGAATCGTCGTGTTGCGGCATGGCGGGCAGCTTCGGCTACGAGAGCGAGCATTACGCGACGTCGCTCGCCATGGCGGAGCTGGCGCTCCTGCCCGCCGTGCGGGCCGCGCAGGCGGCCGGCGACGCGCTGGTGGTCGCCGACGGCACGAGCTGCCGCCATCAAATCGCGGACGGCGCGAGCGCGCATGCGCTGCACGTGGCCCAGCTTCTGGAGCGCGCACTGAGCCCGCCGCGCTGAAGTCCAAACGAAACGCATACGAACAGCAGTCGTTGCTCTCGAAGCAGAAGTCGAAACGTCCGGAGTCCTGAAGTAGCCGCCACAAGGCGAAGCGGCCCGTGCGCATATTCGCGCGTGGGCCGGACACTTCCAAAAAAGGAGACGATGATGTTGCGCCGAGCCACCACACGCGTGCTGATCTTGCTGTGCGCGATGTACCTCATCACCTACGTCGATCGCGTCAACGTGAGCACGGCCGCCAGTCAGTTCGCGGCCGAGCTCCATCTCTCGCATACCGAGGTCGGCATCGTGTTTTCCGCCTTCGCGTATCCGTATCTGCTGTTCCAGATCATCGGCGGCTGGGTGGGCGACCGCTTCGGCCCGCGCCGCACGCTCGCCGTATGCGCCGTGATCTGGGCGGCCGCCACCGTGCTCACTGGTCTCGCGGGCGGCTTCGCTTCCATGATTATGGCGCGCGTGCTGCTCGGCCTCGGCGAAGGCGCAACGTTTCCCACGGCCACGCGCGCGATGTCGAACTGGATGCCCGCGAGCCGTCGCGGCTTCGCACAGGGCACGACGCACGCCGCCTCGCGCATCGGCAACGCCATTGCGCCGCCGCTCATCGTCTGGCTCATGCTGATGTCGGGCTGGCGCGGCGCGTTTATCGTGACCGGTATCGCGAGTTTCCTCTGGGCCGTGTTGTGGATCTGGTACTTCCGCGACGACCCGCGCGCGCATCCGCGCATCACCGAAGCCGAATGCGAAGGGCTCGAGCGCTTTGCCGGCGCGAAGGAGCGCACGCCGGTGCCGTGGCGGCGGCTCGTGGGACGCATGTCGCCGGTCACGGCCGTGTACTTCTGCTACGGCTGGGTGCTGTGGCTCTTCCTCGGCTGGATTCCGCAATACTTTCTGCACAACTATCACATGCATCTCGCGAAGTCGGCGCTGTTCGCCTCCGGGGTATTCTTCGCGGGCGTGCTGGGAGACTGGCTCGGCGGCTCGGTCACCGACCGCATCCTCAAGAAGAGTCGCAACCTGCGGCTCGCGCGCAACGTGATGGTGGGCGTCTGCATGTTGCTGACGCTGCTCTCGCTCGCGCCGATCCTGCTCGCGCAGAACGTGACGGTGACGCTCGCCGCACTATGCCTGAGCGCGGGCTTCTTCTTCAACGAAATGACCATCGGGCCGATGTGGGCCGTGCCCATGGACATCGCGCCGAAGCATGCGGGCACCGCGAGCGGAATCATGAATACGGGTTCGGCGGCGGCGGCCATCGTGAGCCCGGTGGTGGGGGGCTGGCTGATCGACCGTACCGGCAACTGGAACCTGCCGTTCACGGTGTCGATGGCGATCATGGCGCTGGGCATCGTGCTCTCGTTCACGATGCGTCCGGATCGCTCGCTCGATAACGCAGCGGGTTCGGTCGACGGTACCCATGCACACACGGCGGCCTGAACCCGAACGCGGCGGCGTGGCGGCAAAGCGCCATGCGCGAAAACGGCCACGCCGCTTATGGAAACGATCCATCTGCGAGGAACGCGCATGAACGACGATACAGCCATCCAGGGGGCGATTCGCACCGAGCGCACGGGGCACGATGGTGCGATCGCCATGGTGACGATCGACCGCCCGGCGAAGCTCAATGCGCTCACCCGCACGCTCTGGCGCGTGCTGGGCGACACCTTCGAAGCGCTATCGAACGACGATAGCCTGCGTTGCATCGTGTTGCGCGGCGCAGGCGAAAAGGCGTTTTCGCCGGGCAACGACATCGGCGAATTCGCCACGGACCGCTCGAACGTCGAACAGGCGCGCGAGTACGGCGCGCTCATGCATCGCACGCTTGGGCTGATCGATGCGTGCCCGCTGCCCGTGGTCGCGATGATTCACGGGATCTGCGTGGGCGGCGGGCTCGAACTGGCGGCGTTGTGCGATCTGCGCATCTGCGGCGAGTCGAGCCGCTTCGGCGCGCCCATCAAGAATCTTGGCCTCGTGATGGCGCACGCCGAACTCGAAGCGCTGCTGCGCCTCGCGGGCGAGGCCGTGGCGCTGGAGATCCTGCTCGAAGGCCGCATTCTCGACGCGCGCGAGGCGCTGGCCAAAGGCCTCGTTACGCGCGTGGTGCCCGATAGCGAGGTGACCGGGCAGGCGCTCGCCGCGGCACAGCGCATCGCAGCGGGCGCGCCGCTCGTCGCGCGCTGGCACAAGCAGTTCGTGCGCCGCGCGCGCAACCCCGCGCCGCTCACCCAGGCCGAACGCGACGAGGGCTTCGCATGCTTCGGCAGCGAGGATTTTCGCATCGGCTATCAGGCGTTTCTCGCGAAGGAAACGCCGCAATTCAAGGGACGCTGAGATGGAAGACACGCGACGCAGCGCATCGCACGCGGGCGCGAGCAAGGGCCCGCTCGCGGGCATGAAGGTGATCGAGCTCGCGCATATCATGTCGGGACCGGTATGCGGGATGATGCTCGCCGACATGGGCGCCGAAGTCATCAAGGTGGAGAAAATGCCGGGCGGCGACGACTGCCGCCGTTTCGCACCCGTGCTCGCGAGCGGCGAGTCCGTCGCGTTCATGATGGTCAATCGCGGCAAGCGCGGCATCGCGCTCGATCTGAAGACCGAGGGCGGGCGCGCCGTGCTGCGGCGCCTGCTGGCGAGCGCCGACGTCGTGACCGAGAACTATCGGCGCGGTACGATGGAGAAGCTCGGCATGGGCTACGAAACGCTCAAGGCCGACAACCCCGGTCTCATCTACTGCGCGATCTCGGGCTACGGGCGCAGCGGGCCCTATGCGGACAAGGGCGGCTTCGATCTCATCGCGCAGGGCATGAGCGGCCTGATGAGCATGACGGGGGAGCCGGGGCAGGCACCGATCAAGGCGGGCTCGCCGGTCACGGACATCAATGCGGGCATTCTGGCGGCGCTCGGCATCTGCGCGGCCTATGCGGGGCGCCAGCGGACCGGCAAAGGGCAGATGGTCGATACTTCGTTGTTCGAAGCAGGTTTGCAACAAATGTATTGGGCCTTCGCCAACTATTTCGCCGATGGAACCGTGCTTGAGAAAGCCGGCTCGGCCAATCCCACGAGCGCGCCTTATCAGGCATTCGAAACGCGCGACGGCTGGATCAACGTGGGCGCGGCGAATCAGAGCAATTACGAGCGGCTCGTTGCCGTGCTCGCGATTCCGGGGCTCGCGGACGATGCGCGCTTCGCCACCAACGCGGGGCGCCTGAAGCATCGCGCGGCGCTCGTGGCGATTCTGGGTGCGCGCCTGCGCGAGCGCAGCACGGCAGAATGGCTCGCGGCTTTCGACCAGATTGGCTTGCCGTGCGGCCCGGTGCTCGGCGTGCCCGAGGCGGCCTCGCACGAGCAGGCCATCGCGCGTGGGATGATCGTCGAGACCGAGCATCCGGTGAGCGGGCGGGTCACGGGCATTGGCCTGCCGATTCACTTTTCGGAAGATCGGACAACGCACGGGCGGCCCGCGCCGCTGTATGGCGAGCACACTGTCGAAGTGCTGCGCGAGTATGGCTACGATGAGGCGCAGATTCGCGCGCTAGAGGCCGAAGGGGCGGTGGGCGTGGCGCATTGAGGCAGGATTCGCGCGCAAGCGAGATTGCGCGATTGAACACAACTCGTCTCGAAAATTAATGAACCTCATTCATAAACCCATGCGCTTCACGCCCCTTTATCTGCCGCGCGCGCGGCTTTCTAATATGGGCTCTGGCCGTCGATCCGACGCGCCGCCACTTCGGAGTTATGGGTGATGGATTACCGCTATCTGGGCCGCAGCGGCCTGAAAGTTTCGCCGTTGTGTCTCGGCGCCATGATGTTCGGCGGCGAGACCGATGAGGCCACGTCGCAGCGCATCATCGACAAGGCCTTCGATCAAGGTGTCAATTTTATCGACACGGCCGATGTCTACCACGCAGGCCGCTCCGAGGACATCGTGGGCCGCGCCGTTGCCGCGCGTCGCGACGACTGGGTCGTGGCGACGAAGTTCGGCTATCCCGCGGGTCCGGCGCAGGGGCCCAACCAGCAGGGGCAGTCGCGCAAATGGATTTTCCAGTCGGTGGAGGCGAGCCTCAAGCGTTTGAACACCGACTATATCGACGTGCTTTATTTCCATCGCGCCTTGCCCAATCTGCCGCTGGAAGAAGGCGTGCGCGCGGTGGGCGATCTGATCCGCCAGGGCAAGGTGAGATATTTCGGACTCTCGAATTTTCGCGGCTGGCGCATTGCAGAGGTGGTCCGTCTCGCAGACCAGCTCGGCATCGAGCGGCCCGTGGCGAGCGAACCGCTCTACAACATCGTGGACCGCAGCGCCGAAGTCGAGCAACTGCCCGCCGCCGCGCACTATGGCCTGGGCGTGGTTCCGTACAGCCCGCTCGCGCGCGGCGTGCTGACCGGCAAATATGTTCCCGATGCGCCACCTCCCACGGATAGCCGCGTGGGACGCGGCGACCGGCGCATCCAGCAGACGGAATGGCGCCCCGAATCGTTGCGCATCGCGCAACGGATTGCGGCGCACGCGGCGCAGCGCGGCACGACCTCGATTGCCTTCGCGCTCGCGTGGGTGCTCAACAACCGGCTCGTGAGCTCGGCAATCGCGGGGCCGCGTACCGAGGCGCATTGGGACAGCTACATCGAAGCGCTAAAGTTCCGGCTGAGCCCCGAAGACGAAACGTTTATCGATAGCCTCGTGCCGCCGGGCCATGCATCGACGCCGGGATACACCGACCCCGGCTATCCCGTCGAGGGACGCCAAGCCGGATAACTAAGCGCGCTTGCCGCGAACCCGCTGAGCATGCGGGCCGCGATAGCGCAACGCTTCGATCACTAGCCCGAGTGCGCGCGACGACTGTCGCCGGCTCGGGTAGAACGCGTGGTAGCCGGGAAAAACCGGGCACCAGTCCTTGAGCACGCTCTTCAGTCGACCCGCGCGCAGATGAGGCAGCGCCGCATCTTCAGGCAGGAACGCGAGCCCGAAGCCGTCCAGCGCCGCATCGAGCATTTGCGGCATCGCGTTGAACGTGAGCTGGCCGTCCACGCGCACCTGCAGTTCGTGATCGTCTTTCTTGAGCTCCCACGCGTACAGCCCGCCCGAACCCGTGAGGCGCAGCGTGATGCAGTCGTGAGCGAGCAGATCCTGCGGCGACTTTGGCGCCTTGTGCTTCGCGAGGTACTCGGGCGAGGCGACGATCGCCATTTTCAGATCGGGACTGATGCGTACCGCGATCATGTCCTGCGCAACCTGATCGCCGAGGCGCACGCCGATGTCGTAGCGTTCGGCCACGATATCGCGCAGCCCGTAGTCCACGCTGATTTCCACCTTGATGTCCGGATAGGCGGGCAGCAAGGTCTTGAGCTTCGGCCAGATCACGGTGTTGACGGTATGGTCGATCGCCGTGATGCGGATCGTGCCCGCGGGCTTGTCGCGCAGCTCCGCGAGCGCGGCGAGTTCGGCGTCGATCTGCTCGAAACGGGGGGAGAGGGCCTGAAACAGGCGCTCGCCGGCTTCGGTGGTGGAGACGCTGCGTGTCGTGCGCGTGAGCAGGCGCAGCCCGAGGCGCGTTTCGAGCGCACGCACGGTGTGGCTCAACGCCGACTGGGACACGCCAAGCTGGGCCGCCGCGCGCGTGAAGCTGCGCTCGCGGGCGACCGCTAGAAAGGCCGTGAGATCGCTAAAATTGTCGCGCGCCATAGAGAGCTCGAATGCAGGGGCGGTGGCGCAGATCGTACCATCGGCGGTCTTGTGACCCGCGCGCCATATGCGTGCGGCTCGGCGACACGCCGCCCGTGTTCGAGCCCGATGCGGGACCGACCGACTTGCCGCTGTATCCAATCGCGGTACCCGCGCTGATGCCATTGCTGATTGCGGTGTATTCGGAGTGGTTGGCGATGTCGCTGTACGTGAGCGTGCCGGTCTTTTGATCCGGCGCCGTCGCCGCGCGCTTACTCCTCCATGAGGCGCGCGCGCACCTTCTTGCCCTTGAGCTTGCCGGCGTTGAGCCGGTTCGCCGCCTTGCGCGCGATGCTGCGCTCCACGGCTACGTAGGTCGAAAAATCCGTGACGTTGATCTTGCCGATCTGCGCGCCGCTGAAGCCCGCTTCGCCGGTGAGCGCCCCCAGCACGTCGCCGGGGCGGATCTTGTCCTTGCGCCCGCCGAGAATCTGCACGGTTTCCATGGGCGGCAGCAAGGGCGCGTCGCTGGCGGGCTTGAGTTCCGCGAGCGGCTGCCATTCGACCTCGCGCTTGAGCGCCTGCTCGATGCCGCCCACGCGGCCCATTTCGTTCATGCTCGCGAGGCTCAGCGCCCAGCCGTCCTGATCCGCGCGCCCGGTGCGGCCGATGCGGTGCACGTAGACCTCGGGGTCGGGCGTGACATCGACGTTGATCACGGCTTCGAGCTGCGCGATGTCGAGACCCCGCGCGGCCACGTCGGTGGCCACGAGCACGGAGCAACTGCGGTTCGCGAACTGGATCAGCACCTGGTCGCGCTCGCGCTGATCGAGCTCGCCATGCAGCGCGAGCGCATGAAAGCCCTGCGCGCGCAGCACGTCGAGCAAGTCGCGGCATTGCTGTTTGGTGTTGCAGAACGCGATCGTGCTCACGGGCCGGTAGTGGTTCAGCAGCATGCCCACGGCGTGCAGGCGCTCCTCTTCCGCGACTTCGTAGAAACGCTGGCGAATCTTGCTGTCGTCGTGACGCTCTTCGAGCTTCACTTCCCTGGGATTGCGCAGGAATTGCTGGCTCAGCTTCGCGATGCCTTCGGGATAGGTGGCGGAGAAGAGCAGCGTCTGGCGCTCTTTGGGACATTGCCGCGCCACCTTGGCGATGTCGTCGAAGAAGCCCATGTCGAGCATGCGGTCCGCTTCGTCGAGCACCAGCGTATTGAGCGCGTCGAGCGAGAGGATGCCGCGCTCGAGGTGATCCATGATGCGGCCCGGCGTGCCGACGATGATATGCGCGCCATGCTCGAGACTGGCTGTCTGCGGCTTCATCGGCGTGCCGCCGCACAGCGTGAGCACCTTGATGTTCTCTTCGGCGCGCGCGAGGCGGCGGATTTCCTGCGCGACCTGATCGGCCAGCTCGCGTGTGGGGCAGAGGATCATCGCTTGCACGTCGAGCCGGCGCGCATCGAGCTTCGCGAGCAGCGCGAGCGAGAAGGCGGCGGTCTTGCCGCTGCCCGTCTTGGCCTGGGCGATGAGGTCGTGGCCCGCGAGCGCGATCGGCAGGCTGGCGGCCTGGATGGGCGTCATCTCGAGATAGCCGAGCCGCGTGAGGTTTTCGAGTGCGGCGGGCGCGAGCGCAAGCGCGCTGAAGGGCGTGGCGGTGGGTGTGTTTGTCATACGTGGTCTCGCGCCCCTGGGGCGGATGCCGTGCAGCAGAGGCCCCAAGGGCGCGGTGCGGCAAGGATGGATCGGGTGGCGATGGGGCATCGCGCGTGGCGCAATTTTAGCCGAAGCGCGGAAGAGGGCGCTTTGTTTGTCGAATGTCAATGAGAGGCGCGTTTTTGGCCGTCTTGTGCGCCATGCGGTAGCGAGTGAGCCGAATTTAGGAATTTTCGTGTTTAAAGTTAAAAATAGCTCGTGCAAGATAAATGACGAGCGAGAGCCAACCAGAAAGCGAGAGCGAAGCCCATGAAACATTTCGACCAATTCGTTGCCCAGCTTGCCGATCCATCGCGAAGCGCCGCCTGCATTCCCCAGAGTGTGAGAGGCGGACGGTACGGACCGAGTATTCGGGTACCGATCAAGAGCCGCCCATGGACAGAAGAGGAGATTGCGCTGCTGGGAACCATGACGGACGCTCGGGTCGCCAGGCGAATCGGCGGCCTGTCACAGATCACGGTCCGGAAGAAACGGCAGGAATTGGGCATTCCCCCTGCGATGCCGGCGCATCCCCCATGGACGTCCGAGCAGATCGCCATGCTCGGTGCGCTATCCGATGCCGAGTTGGCGCAGCGTACCGGTCGCTCGACGAAGGCCATCACTCAGAAGCGTAACAAGCTCGGCATTCCGTCGGCGCGCGAACAGGGCAATGCCGGTTGTCACAATTGGGCGCTGGAGCACCTGGTCATGCTCGGCGCGTTGCCCGACAAGGAAGTCGGCGCACGGATCGGGCTGAGCGCGTACACCGTTTGCATCAAGCGCCGCGGCCTGCGCATTCCCTGCGCAAAGCCGCACGATGGATGGCGCTACGAGGATATCGCGCTGCTCGGCAAATTGCCCGATGCCGAAGTGGCGCGGCGGCTCGGCAAAACGGCGAGTGTCGTCACGCACAAGCGCCGCGCGCTCGGCATTGGCTCGACCCGGCTACGACATGTGTGGACCGACGAGCAGATCGCGTGGCTTGGCCGCATGCCCGACGCGGACATTGCGAAGCGCCTGGGTTTGTCGAACACCGCTGTTTACCGGAAGCGCAATCAGCTCGGCATTCCGCGCGCGCGCCACGAATGGACGAAAGAGGAAATCGAACTACTTGGCACGATGTCCGATGCGATTGTCGCAAAACGCATCGGCGTCTGTATCAAGTTGGTGAATAACGTGCGTCGCCGCCTCGGTATTCCCTCCTCGCAGGCCCGCGGCATCAAGCGCGGATCGCGCGGCTTCAGCCTTCGGCAAGAATCTGCTTGATGGCGTTCTCGAAGGTTTCGACGGGCTGGCCGCCGCTCACCAGATACTTCTGGTTGAAGACAATGGCCGGCACCGACTGAATGCCCATCGCCTGCGCGTGTTGTTCTTCCGCGCGCACTTCGTCGGCATAAGCGCCGCTTTGCAGCACGGTGCGCGCCTGATCGGCGTCCAGTCCCACCGACTGCGCGGCTTGAACCAGCATCTCGTGGTCGCTCGTGTCCTTGCCTTCGCCGTGATACGCGCGCAGCAAGGCGAGCTTGAGCGGCAACTGCTTGCCTTCGAGGCCCGCCCAATGCAGCAGGCGATGCGCGTCGAAGGTGTTGTAGACGCGCGTGCGCGGTCCGAACGTGAAGCCCACGCTTGCGCCGCGCTCGCGAATCGCTTCTTGCGTTTGCGCGATCTGCTCGGGCGTGCGGTCATATTTCTGGCCGAGATAATCGACGATGGCTTCGCCGCCCGGTTTCATGTCCGGATTCAGTTCGTATGGGTGGACGGCGATCGTCGCGTCGACGGTGTCGCCCAGCTTCTTCAACGCCTGTAGCAGCGAGGAAAGGCCGATCGCGCACCAGGGGCACGCGATATCGGAGACAAAATCGATTTGAAGCGCTTGTTTCATGATGGCTTTTCCCAATGGAGTGAAGTAGGGCGTGGCGGCTTGCATCGCGCCGAATGCGAGGGGC